>OODM01000894.1_pt1 | contig 15169 bp, 7 predicted proteins | sample 1671471 | NCBI WGS metagenome assembly OODM01 (sample SAMN06348160, study PRJEB24527) | human gut metagenome | biome: human gut; feature: ankylosing spondylitis patient; material: feces | host: Homo sapiens | place: China | collected 2015-10 | reverse complement strand
CCCATGGTCGACAAACAAAAAAACGAGCCACTCGGGCTCGTTAACGCGATGCATGATGGCGGAGGAGGAGGGATTCGAACCCTCGTACGGGGAGTACCCGTAAACGGTTTTCGAGACCGCCGCATTCAACCACTCTGCCACTCCTCCGTAGGATGTGAAAACGGCACGCGATCCAATTGGATGCGTGCCGCTGAAAGTTCTGGCGGAGAGTCAGGGATTTGAACCCTGGAGACGCTTTTGGCGCCTACACGATTTCCAATCGTGCTCCTTCGGCCACTCGGACAACTCTCCGTGAATGCAGGGGCTATTGTACCGTAAGTTGGGTGGGATGCAACAGTAATTCTTGGAAAAGGAGACAAAATTGCTCCGCTCCCTCCACAACTGCCTCCGCTAAGATGGTTGAGCCAGTTCATTTTCCCAGGGAGGCACCGTGTTTCCGGCCGTACTCGCAGTCACGCAAAGCGCCGCCTCGGCTTCCGTCATCGCATCCGAAAGCGTCGCGATCCCACTCGCGTTCGAGCTGCTCGCCGTTGTCGTTGCGGCGGCGACGGGCGCACTCACCGCTCGCGAGAACAAGCTCGACCTCGTCGGCGCCATCGGCCTGGCTGTACTCGTCTCGCTCGGCGGCGGTCTCATCCGTGACGTGATCTTGCAGGAGGGCAACGTCTACATCCTCCACCAGCCGCTCGCCCTGCCCGTCGCCGTCGCAACGGCCACAGCGGTGTTCACGTTCCCCGTCATGGTCGAAAAACCCGACCGTCTCGTGGCGGTGCTCGACATCTTCTCCGTCGGCCTGTTCGCCGTCATGGGCGCAGATAAGACGATGCTCTACGGCTACCCCGCCATCACCTGCGTCATGATGGGCTTTTTCACCGCGGTCGGCGGCGGCCTGCTGCGCGACGTCTGCCTTGCCCGCGTGCCCTACATCTTCCAACGCAGCAACCTGTACGCGATTGCGGCGATCGCAGGCGCGAGCGCCTACATCGCACTCGTGAAGTGTCTCGGCATGTGGAACATCGCCGCCGCCATCCTGAGCGTGGCCCTGACCATGCTCGTGCGCTGGTGGTCGATCCGCTACAACATCATGAGCCCCACCGAGGTCGATCTGCACAAACTTCCCGAACCGGTCAAAAAGGCCGCTCGCCCGGTGGTCCGCCCCATGCGCAAGGCGGCTCAGCATGTGAGTACCAAGACAAGCCAGGCTGCTGAGCAGGCCCGCCTGCGCAAAATCGAGCGTCAGCACAAGCGCGATCGCCAGCGGGAGACCCACCGCCATCGACGCTAGCCGGCGAAGAAAACGGGTCGCCGTCCGAAGACGACGACCCTCAGCCGTTTAGCTATGCGCGCCGAATACTAGTGCTTGCGACGCTTGGACGCAGCGGCCAGAGCAGCAACGCCGGAGATGCCGGCGGCCATCATCGGCAGCATGGACGCATCGCCGGTCTTGGGGAGCTTGTTCGTGGGCTTGGCGGCCGGCTTGACAGGCTCGTCCTTCACCCAACCGCCATACAGCGTGGTGTCGGCCGTGACGGTATCCTTCGCGAAGTCCCACTTCTCGGCAACAGTACCGTCAGCGTTTTTCACCTTGAACCAACCCAGGAACTTCCAACCCTTGAGGGCGGGGGCGGCAGGCTCCTCAAGCAAAGCCCCGTCCTTGACGACAACGGCAACAGGCTTGCCGGCGCCGGATTCGAAGGTCACCGTAAACTCCTTGGGGAGCTTAGCCAGAATAGTCTCCGCCTTGGTCATCGTTTTAGTGAGCTTGACATCAGCGAAATAGGTGTTGCACACTGCACAGTACCAGTGCTCGACGACACCCTCGGCCTCAACGGTCGCAGGCTTTGCCGGAACATGGGTTGCCTTGTGGCCGAGTTTGGCAATGACAAGCGTGTTGGGGTCGGTGACCGGAGTCTTCATACCCTCATCCAGGTACAGATCACCGCAGTCCTTGCACTTCCAGTGCGCTTTCACTCCGTCCTTGTCGCAGGTAGCGGGAACTTCAGCAACCTCGACGAGCACGTGCTCGTGCACACCAAAGCTGCCGTCGGGATTCTTGTTCAGGCCGAAACCGGGGACGATGTACTCCTCGTTGGGAATGGCGCCCTCGTACGTACCGCCGGAGATCTGGAGGAGCACGCCGCCGTTGTCAACTTTCCACTCGCGAACCTCGAATTGCCCGCCCTTGATTGACATCTCGGGAATCTTATTAACACCTTTGTCATGGCGTTCGAGAATGACATCTCCCTTTACGGCAACACTGCCGGTGATTACGGTTTTGGGCGCATCCAGATCATTGCTCCAGGCGCTCGTCCAAATCGCACCATCGATGCGACCGCCGGACAGGACAGCCTGACCCCAGTTCTGGACACCAGAGGAGGTGTACTCCTTGCCATCGATTTGCTTGGAGGCGCCCGTCTTGATGACACCGCCCGTCATATTCAGAATGCCGTAGTCGTCATTCTTGATAACGATGAACTTTTCCTGCTCGAACGTGCCGCCCTTGATGTTGAGAACCGCCTCATTCTTGACGCCGCCGTTCCTGACAAGCGAAGAGCCTGATTTATAATCGCCAGAATTGTTATACACGGTTCCCGACTCGACCGTCATCGTCCCCTGATTGTCGATGACATAGTAGCTAGGCTGACCGTTATCTTCACGAATGATTCGTCCGATCCCATCCTCGGAGCTATCCTTAATCGTAAGGGACCCATTGTTGGTAATGGCCGCCTTGCCCCTCGCAGTCCCCCCGGACAGCGTGTGGCCAGCGAGGTCAAGGGTAGCGACCTTGCCCGCGGGGATGACAACGGATTCGGTCACGTCGGTCAGAAGCTGAACGGTCGCGCCGTCGGCCGCGGCCAGGGCGTCCGCGAGCTTCGCAAAGGTCGCAACGTCACCACTGGGCTTAACCACGGCTGCAACGGCCTTCTCGCTCGGCTTGACAAGCGTGCCGCCCACCCACTCATGGCCATCGGGCGCAGCCAGCGCGACGGACGGGTCCTTAACGACCTTGATGGTCTCTGCGGATTCGCCAGTGCAAACAAGCGTGGCTTTGGAAAGGTTGCCGCCATTGATATTCAGACCGAACGGACCCTTGCCAGTCGCGGCGCCGAAGACGCTCGTCTCGATAATGCCGGCGATCTCGCCCGCGCCTTTCTCGACCGTCACGACAACAGACTCGTAATCTGCGAAACGACAAACATCGAATGCCGCCTTAGGACCGGCCCCGCCGGCGTAAATGTTGGTACCGGCGCCGATAGTAACGTTGCCATTGTTATTGGACAGCGTGTACGCGGTGCTCGGACCGCCCTTGAGCGTGACGCCTTTCAGCTTGAGGTCGCTGTAATTCTGAATAAGAATCTTTCCACTCGCGCTTTCAGTGGTGATGACACCGTTTTGGAACGTCAAGTTGCTACCCATGAGCAGCTGGAATGCGTTAGTCTCGGTACCCGTCGAACCGACCGTGGGATCGGTCACCGTGTACGTGTGCCCGCCAAGGTCGAAGGTGAACTCCTGACCCCCAGCAACTTGAACGCCCGGCCCGGTCAGATCCTTCGTCAGCTTGATAGTGCTGCCCTGTGGCTCCTTCTTGTCGACAATCGCCTTCACCGCTTCGGGCACCGAGGCGTACGCGCTGTCGCCAATCATGACGTCGCCCTCAGCCGCATGCGCAGCAGGCGCAAATCCTACGGCTGCGGCGATCATCACCGCGAGAAGCGATAGGATGCGCGGGGCCTTACTCCATTTTCTCATCGTTCGGTCCTTCCACTCGCTTGCTCGGCCTTCTGGCCGCTCAGAAACAAAATACCCCGTTGCAAACAAAGGAAATCCAACCCCTGAATGACCTATCGCCAATCGTCGTGTTTTGTCACCTGAACGGTGTGCTACCAGGCCTTTAACTGCTTGATATAGATGATGCCGAGAGCGGTACAACCACCCTCGGCATCACGCCTGGACCCATATCCGATTAACGAAGAGCATGGCCTCTTGAAGATTTACTTCGACTTTCCCCGCATCTTAACCACGATGCCGGCGGCGACGGCGACACCTCCGATCACGCCCATGATCACGACCGGAATAGCGGAGTCATCACCCGTCTTCGGCAGAAGGTTCAACGGCGCAAGGACAACCTGCTGGGCAGTGGGAGGCACCGGCTGCATCGGGACGGCCGGCGCGGGCGCCTCAAGCTTCGGCAGCACCGTGTCGGCCTTCTCAATCACCTGCGCGAGGCCGGCATCGGCAAACACGAGGCCGCAGCGATCGCACTCCCAGTACTCGGCATTTCCCTCCGCCTGGGCCGTCGGCTCCACGGCGGGCACATGCTTGACCAGGTGGCCAGGATGCAAAATCACCTGCTCACTCGGCCTGATCGCATTGCGGCCCTCGGGATCGGCAAAAGACAACCCGCAGCCGTCGCAATGCCAGTACTCGGGACGCCCGTCCACCATGCAGGTCGCCGGCACCTCGGGCACAAAGGAAAGCGCATGCTTGTGCACGTCCATACCGCCGAGAACCTCGCCCTCGATCTTCACCTCATTGAGCACGCGGAGGTTGCCATCGTTTTGAATCGCCACCGACTCGGCACCGGGTGCCGCCTTCACTACGCCGCTCTCCAGAATCGCCGTCGCACCGGGTTCGATCACCAACGCGGGAACACCAGAGGCAGGAGCGATAAGCGCGGCGGTTGGCTCCACGGCATCTATCGTCACCGTTGCACCGGCCTTCACCGTGATGGTCGGCGTGCCGCCCATGCCCTTGAGCGTATGGGCGAACAGGCTGATCCTGAGGTTCTTGCCGGCAGGAACTGTAACAGACTCATTCAAATTGTCAATCAGCGTGGCACCGGACCCCGTGAGATCGGGATCGACGCCGATGGCATCGACCGCCTCCTGCAGCGTGTCGAAAAACGTTCCGAAAACCGAGACGGGCCCGATGTTGAAATCCGGGAACAGCGGCCCATCCAACAGCCCCGCCTGCTCCCCGGCGGGCTCTTCCGCACGCGCCACAGCTGGGGCCACGGCAAAACAGGCCAGCAAACCGGAAAGGGCGACTGCCGCCGCGCCCCGAACCATCTTCGCGAACTTCATGTTCAGTCCCCTCGGATTACGCCTCGAAGCTCAGCTGCTCCAAGCGGGCGAATACCGCGTCGCGACGGGTGAGGAAGTCCCACGGGTCGAAGATCTCGTCGAGCGTCTCGGGCGTCACAGTGCACTCGGGATCGGCCTCCAGGCGAGCGCGCAGATCCAGACCATCCACGGCGGCGTGAACGTCATCCCACACGGCCATAGAGTTGCGCTGCACGATCTTGTACGCATCCTCGCGCGAAATGCCCGTATCGACCAGGGCGAGCAGCACCTTGGAGGAATAGATCAGGCCGCGCGTGAGATCGAGATTGGCCTTCATGCGAGCGGGATACAGGATGAGACCGTCCACGATGCGGATGAGGCAGGTCAGCATGTGGTCGAGCGCCATGAAGCTGTCCGCCTGGGCAACGCGCTCGGCGGAGCTGTGCGAGATGTCACGCTCGTGCCACAGCGCGACGTTATCGAACGCGACCTGGGCGTTGGCCTTCACGACGCGGGAGAGGCCACAGACCTTCTCAAGCGTAATGGGATTGCGCTTGTGCGGCATGGCCGAGCTGCCCTTCTGACCCTTGCGGAACGGCTCCTCAACCTCGAGGGTGTCGGTCTTCTGGAGGCTGCGGATCTCGGTAGCGATACGGTCGCAGGTCGCAGCGGTAGTGGCGAGCACGCCGGCCAGATACGCATGGTGATCGCGAGAGATAACCTGGGTGGACAGCGGATCGTGTGCCAGACCGAGACGCTCGCAGACATACTCCTCGACGAACGGGTCGATGGAGCTGTAGGTGCCAACCGCTCCGGAGATGGCTCCGAAGGCGACGTTCTTGCGGGCGTCCACCAGACGGTCGAGGTCACGCTTGAGCTCCCAGGCCCAACTGCCGAACTTCATACCGAAGGTCATGGGCTCGGCGTGGATGCCGTGGGTACGGCCCACGCACAGGGTGTTGCGCTCCTCGAACGCGCGACGGCGGCAGATCTCTCCGAGCTTGCGCACGTCCTCGATGATGATGTCGGTCGCCTGGACGAGCTGGTAGCACAGGGCGGTGTCACCCAGGTCGGAGCTGGTCATACCGTAGTGGACCCAGCGGCTGGGCTTGGGCTCGCCCTGCGGGACCTCGGCGTCGATGTGCTCGCCCATGTTGGTGAGGAAGGCGATGACGTCATGATGGGTAACCGCCTCGATAGCGTCGACCTCGGCCCTATCGAACCCGGCGTGCTCACGAATCCAGGCAGCATCCTCTTTGGTGATGCCGCATTGGCCGAGTTCGGCCTGGGCCTCACAGGCGAGCACCTCAATCTCCTGCCAAACGGCGTACTTGTTCTCGAGCGAGAAGATGTGGGCCATCTCAGGACGGGCGTAGCGATCGATCATGACGAGGGCTCCTTTCATGAAAAGAGCCCGACACCTCCACGGTACCGGGCTCTTATGGCTTCGATGGAGCGGGTAACGGGACTCGAACCCGCGAATGTCAGCTTGGGAAGCTGATGCCTTACCACTTGGCGATACCCGCGTGCGGTTAATCCTACCACGCACACTCCCGCACAGGCAACCGACGTCTTTGCGCTCTTTCTTTGAATGAAAACGGGCAAAAACGAAGGCCCTGTGAACTGCTCGCCGCATGGCGTCGTCTTGAGCTGGGAGACGGCACGAATGGTCAGTTTTTCTCAGCTTCTTACCAACGCGACGACAGACGAATCGAGATGCTCTCGGGATTTCACATCGTAGCATCGCCCCACGGGCAATACACCACAAACACAGCCGCCCGCGTTCAACCACGAGACCACGGGAGGGCACGATGATCGACAAGAGGAAGAAACCGACACGCAGACTGATCGGAGGTGGAAACGCCAAAAAGGGACGTACGGCAACCGATGGAACCGCGGCGCGGCAGGTGCGCGGGCGTCGGCGGACTTATCCCCTGCCGGGCGCGACACTCAACGCTAGAACTCGTACCATTCTCATATTCATCCTCATATCTGCAGCATTTTGCGTGCTCTCAGGTCTCGTGGGACCCTGGTCGCGCAGCGCGTTCGCCGCAGATGGCTACACGCACACATTCCCCAACGGAAATACGGTTGAGGTGCATCCCGACGGAACGGTCACGGGCACCTGCGTGATGTCGGGCAACGCCGTTGTGGGAGGCAAGTTCAGCGGAAACGTCACCATGCCGGACGGTGCGACGTACCCCGCACTCTGTTACGAAGTGGTCATCGGGGTGCCGAATCACAGCCTGTACCCGGGTCCCTGCGACGGCTCATATCCTTTTGAGGCAAAGCGAAACCCAAACGGCACGTACTTTGTATTGATCAAAAGCCAAAACGCAGCAGCGGGTGCACCGGGCACCGTGCCAAGCACCTATCCTTACCAGCGCTGCTGCACCAGAGAATGGAAGCTCGTACTCGATGTGGACGTCGAGTTCTCCAAGCGCTCCAAGACGCCGAGCCTGACTGACGGCAACTCGGCATACACACTGAGCGAGGCCTCCTTCGACATATACGACGCCGCGGATGAGCGCAAGGTCACCTCCATCACCATGGACGCCGGCGGCAAGGCCCGCTGCAAGCTCGCCCCTAACAAGAACTATTACGCCGTGGAAACCAAGGCGCCACAGGGCTACAAGCTGCATCAGGGCCGCATCCCGTTCCATGTGGACCCCAAGGGAATCGCGATTGTATTCGAGGACGCGCCGGGGACCGTCTCCCTCACCGTTCGCAAACAAGATGCCGCCACCGGCGGCGGAGCACAGAGGGGCCTCTCCCTAAAGGGCGCCCAATACGAAGTGACCTCCCTGTCGACCCAGGGATGGAAAACGCATATGACAACGGATGAACGCGGCGTCGCCACGGCGACGAACATCCCTCTGGGCCGTATCTCCGTGGTTGAGACAAAGGCACCCGAAGGCTATCGGCTCGATCCGACCGTGCATACCTACGAGGTGAACGGCGGCCAGCTTGGGACATCGGGCGTGTTCGAACTCTCACCCAAAGAAGGTTACGGCGAAGTGCCCCGGGCATTCGATATCGAGGTGGTGAAATACCTCGAAAATGGCAACGAGGGCTCCGGATTGCAAAAGCCAGGTGCCAAAGTACGCTTTGACATCATCTCAAACTCGACCGGCAAAACCGTCGGCTCCATCACGACCGACGACCGCGGAAAAGCGTCGAGCGCGGGCAGGTGGTTCGGCGAGGGATCGCGCATCGACGGCATCAAGGGCGCCATCCCCTACGACCGAAAAGGATATACCGTCCACGAGGACCCCGACAGCACGCCCGCGGGCTATCAACCATGCCCCGATTGGGTCATTGGGACCGACCAGATGGTAGACGGGAGCACGTTGCACTACATCGTCGACAATGACTTTGTCGGATCGCGGGTGCAAATCGTGAAATGCGACGCCACCAGCGGTCAGCCCATCCCACTCGAAGGGTTCGCGTTTCAGGTGCTCGACAAGCACAAGAAACCGATATCCCAGGAGGTTTGGCATCCCAATCATGCGGTGATGGACACTTTCACCACCGACGCCACGGGATGTGTTACGTTGCCCGAGCCGCTCGAACCGGGAACCTACTACATCCGGGAAACGAAAGCAGTGAAACCCTATCTGACCAACGGGGACGAAATCGAATTCGACATTGCCGACGACGCCGAAACGCAACCGCTGACCGTCGTGCGTATTTCAGACGAACGAGCGACGGGATCGGCGTCAATCGTTAAACGCTGCGCCGATGACTCCTGCCCATGGTGCGAGGAGGGAAACGCAGTCGAAGGCGCGCGCTTTATCGTGGTAGCCATGGAAGACATCCTGAACCCGAGTGGCTCCGTCGATATGCCCAAGGGTGCGACGGTCGAGCTCGACCCCACCGACAAGAGCGGCGTGGCCCGTATCGATGGGCTGCCGCTCGGCAGCGGAACCGCTCGATATGCGTTCGTCGAGGCCGAAGCGGCACCGGGGCACATTCTCGACCCCACCCCCATACCTTTCACCCTGAACTGGGTCAACGCGGAAACACCCGTGGTCGACATCGAGGTGACGCATCGGAACGCCCCCACCGAAACCGTCATACATAAGACCGATGCGTCGACGGGAGCGCCCCTGGCCGGAGCATCGTTCGATGTCTGGCCTCGGCAACTCGAATTCAAACAGCAGGTTGAGCCCGAGCGGATGGCCAACGACGGGAATCTGGGGTCGCTGCTGATCACGAACTGCATCGGCGCTCGCGACTGGGAGAACGTCGAGATCCGACTTGACCAAAAGGTCGACTACGCACTTGCCAGGGCGTCGGTCCCCGTCGGCTACTCCTTGCATCTCACCCGAATTTCCGACAGCGGAGAAAGGGAGGTTGGAACCTTTGAGCCCGATGTGATGCGGAGCGCCGAGCGCGTAACGCTCGGCGATACGGACAACATGCTGGAGCCCGGCACGTATCGGATCGATCTGCTTGATGCAGACGGGACGGCCGTACGCGCCGACTACGAAAAGGAACTCCGCATCGAAGCGGGCACGTCACACCTCATCGCCTACACTCCAGGCATGCTCGGCATGAAGGGCCGGGTTTCCGTTGAAACGAGAGATATCGAACTCGAATCGTATGAGACCGACGACTTTGACTTGAATGGCGATCTGGCCATCATCAGAGACGTTAAACCGGGGTCATATCGGCTAAGCACAACATCGACCAGTGATGAGAAGCTGAGCGCAAAAACGGATGTGGAGATTGCTTTTGGCGAACCGACTCATGTGCAATGGCGTGAGTCCCAGCTCTATCGCACGGATCACACACTCGTACCATATGCCAAGAAATATCTGGATGCGGCGTTTTCCCGTGCGGGCATATCAACGGTGACAGACGAACACGGAAACATAGTCCTAACGCACCTTCCGATGTTGCCGCATGAACTCGACGCGCTCTTCAACCTGATTGCGCTCGAAGAGCAGCAAGATCAGCCCCGGCATATGGTTGGACCGATCACCCGTGAGGCCGAAGAGGAGGCGTTGACCTGGTGCGTTCAGGAAATGCACGCACCCGCCGGATACGTTGTCAACAGAGAGGTTCACACATACGCAACCCAAGTCCTGCCGCACGAGGAGGGGGTCGCATCCCAGCGCATCGACATTGCCAACGACTACACCAAAGTCGAAATCACGAAGCGGGCATCTGAAACCGAGGAGCCGCTTGCGGGCGCACTGCTCGAACTCGCTGACGGAGAGGGCAACGTTATCGAAAGTTGGACGAGCACAACGGAGGCCCATCGTATCGAACGGCTCGAACCGGGATCCTACACGCTGACAGAACTCAGATCTCCCCACACACACGAGCCGGCCGCAGCGCTCACGTTCAACGTGAAACCAACGACGGACGTCCAGGTGGTCTCACTCCACGACAGGCCGATTAGCGTATCGGGCAAAATCGATAAACGTCAGGAGATTGCGAAACCCGTTGCCCCGGACGCAGAAGCGGACGGAGATGGCCTCAATCGCGCGAAGGCGCGGGAAAGCGAAGACGGTTCGTTCTCGTACGCTCTCGACTATCGAAATGACAGCTCAAGCTGGGTGGATGAGTTCACCGTTGAAGACAATCTCGATGCGGCCGAGAACGGTATGACTGAGCTGACGGGCATCACGACCGGGCGGGCGCTCGGCGATTACGACGGGAAGTTGAACGTTTGGTATCGCACGAACCTCGACCGAGAAGACGACGCGGAGGAAAAGAACGCCAATGCAACGCTTACAGATGGGCACGTGAACCCTTGGCTTGACGACGCGGCAGTTGCGAACATCGTCGGCGCGGATGGTCGAGTGAAGGACTATGGGGGCTGGAGACTGTGGAAGGAGGGGGTCTCGGCCACCGAGAGCACCTTCTTGTCCGTCTCCGATCTGCCCCTTGAGTCGGGCGAGGCCATCACCGATATCCGTCTCGAGTACGGGTGCGTGAACAAGGACTTTACGTCGAGACCGAGCCAATGGGATGGCGCGGACATCAAACATCCGCATGACGATTGGAACCCCGTTCCCCCAACACATGGGAAAAAGCAGAATGCAGACGGGGAGTCGACAGACGCATATGCGCCAACGCTGATCCATATGCGCGCGCTGCCCGCGTACACCGGCGGCAGTTCGATAGACAACCGCGCTCATGTTTCGCTCTACCGCAATGGAGGTGGTGAAGGCCTTGAAGCGCACGACAGCGACGCCGTCCATCAAGAGGCGGCAAAGGTGCAGGCACATCCAATCATCAGCCTCGATCAGACAGGAGCCGACCCTTTGCTCAGAACTGCAGTTGGCCTCTCCATCGCAAGCATCGTCGCCGCAGGATACGCATGGCAACGAAAGCGCTGGCGAAGCGGTCGAACGGCGAGTTCTGCTGACTTGCGTCCTAAGCGCGATTGCGGGCGCGGGACTCTCGGCAGCCGAATCACTCACATCCACTGAGCGGAAGACGAGAGACCTGCGTGAAAGAATTCGATTTCAGCCAAAGTCTAAGGAGAGAGGATGCGCCGAGCTGGATTGGAGGTCCCTTGCTCAAATCAACTCCGAAATCGTGGGTTGGATCACGGTTTCGGGCACAAGCATCGACTTGCCCGTTGCCCTGCCGTCAAAGAACAAGGCGCGCGATTGGTACCTCGATCACGACGCATGGGGGAAGCGCAGCGAACTCGGCTGCCCCTACCTTGACGTGAGATGCGAGGAACGAGGGGCGCACCTGCTCGTATTCGGGCACAGACTTGGCCGATCGCACCACATGTTCACCGAGCTCGCAGGAACTCATGAGCAATCCACCTTCGATGCAATCGGAAACGCAACCTGGAATAGCCGCGCGGGAAGCGAGGTATTCGAACCGGTTCTCTCACTTGTTGTCGACAAAGACGACGCCCTCATACAACGGTTCGAATTCGATTCGCCTTCGGAGCTGCGAGACTGGTTGACCGATTTGCTGGCCCGCTCCGCCGCGCATACAGGAAACGCGTCCGACGTCGCTCTGGAAGCTCGTCGGGCTCTCACTCTTGTGACATGTGCGGAGGCACGGCGCGGCGGGCGGCGACGGACCCTTATTGTGTTTGCCACTCGATAAGGAATTGCGAACGGCCGCCGATGCAACGAACCCCGGGGTTTTCCCCGGGGTTCGCCCTTCGATAATTCGATGTCAGTCCCTCGACGCGGCTCGCGTTTCGAAATCGATTTCGTCCAGCTCTTCGCCCTTCTGCTGTTCAGCTTCGACACGCTCGGCACGGATGCTCTCGGGCGTCGACCATATGCCGCCCAAGAAGAACGAGAGACCCAGACCGAGTAGAACGGCAGCGGTGGCCCCTATGAGATATTGGACCCAATGTTCCTTGATGAACTGAATCACACGTCCCCCTCAGGCATAAACCGTTACGAACGACGGATGACTTCGGTCACCACGTCAGACACGACGGCGACGTTCTCAAGGTCGACGTTATAGGGCTGATCCTCCTCGGTGCGAGCAAGGGCGAAGCCGGTACCCTCCACACCGCCGATGGTCAGCGAGCGGAGACTCATGTTCATTGCAACCTGAGCATCGGTGGTGACGTACGGCATATCAACCGTGGGGTACTCGTGATGGAAATCGGAACTCACACGCTGGACGAGCTTAGTGATGCGCTTATCTCCCTTGAGAACTCGCTCCTCGCCCTCGGTGGAGAGCATCGCGACCTGACCGGCACCGACGCTCTCGAGGTTGATGAGGAACACGCCGCGAAGCTTATCGCGATGGGCATCAAGGAAGGCCTGCATACCAGCGTTCCCGTTTTCGGAAGCGCCGGTCGCGACGAACCAGATGTCGTGACCGAGCAGCTCGTCGTCGCCCATGTCCGCAATGGCCTCGCGCAGCTCCTCCTCAGACGCATCGCCGAACGGGGCGGCACCGCCCTTCCAGTCATCGTCGTCGAAGTTGTCCCAAGAGCCGATATCGTGACCGCTACGCTTGGCGTCGAAGGAATCGTCAACGCCGAGCCAGTCACTCATGCTGCCCTCGTCCTTCTTTTTGCGACCGAAAAGACGGGACAGACCTCGACGCGGCTTCTCGGGCTCGGGCGCCGGAGCGCTGATGGTCTCGAATGCACCCTCGGGAGCGTAGCCCTGCTCAAACGGAGCGGGGGAGCTGATGACCGTGAAAGCGCTGCGGGCCTCAGCGGCCTGCTCGTCGAGAACTGGGGCCGTCACAGAAGGAGCGGCGGGAGCGGGCGCGGCCATGGGAGCGGCGAAAGGATCCACCGGAGTCGCCGACGGATCGGGAAGATCGAACAGGGATGCGCGGTTGGCGGTCTCGGGCGTGCGGGGCGTGGGCGCCGATGCGGTGCTGGGGACGTTGATCACACGCTGGGGACGGGCGGGGACGGCACGGTTGACCTCGGCCATAAGCGAGTCGACCGTCTCGACCGGCTGCGCGGGCATGGCCACGGTACCGGAAAGATCGACCGAGCTCTCCTCCGCGGGCATGGTGAACATCTGCGTCGCACCGTCGACGGAAGCCTCCTCGACCGATCCGTTCGGGGAGGGGGCGACAAAGGTGTCTTCGATTGCAGGAACGTCGTCATCGGAAGCGGAAGCGACATCGGGATCAGTAACATTCTCCATGTCGGCACCGGAGTCGAAGGAGTCATTCTGGGAGCCATCGTCCCCAGTCTCAGGCTGCTCGACCTCGGACTGGTCAACCTCAGCCTCAGGTTCGGACTCAGCCTCCGCATTCTCCGCAAGGGGCTCCTCCTCGATGACCTCATACTCGGCCTCGAGGATATAGTCATCCTCCTCGACGGGCGCGAACGCCTCGACGAAAGCGGCATCGTCCTCAACCTCATCGACGGGCTCGAGAACGTCTTCCTCGACAAACGCCTTCTCGACGTCATCGATGCGCTCTTCCGCGACTTCCTCAATTGCGACGGGCGCGGACTCTTCAGCCTCGATGGGCTCGGGCTCGACGAATTCAGGAGCCGGCACCACAACGGAGGCAGCTGGGGCATCGCTCTCATACACGAAGGAGCAGGACTCGGGCATCATTCCCAAGGCGCGAATGACATCGGCACCGAAACGGATGTTGCCCTCGGAGTTCACGCGGAACGGCGGCTCATCCTCAGCAGCGACGTCCAAATCGAGCTCGACCTGGCCCAGCTCATCTTCAGGAAGCTCATTTGCCGCGACCTGCTCGGCGGTGGGCTCGTTGACAGGAGCCTCCTCGGCGCTTTCGACATTCACAACGGCGGTGTGATCGGATTCGACGATCTCGAAGACCGCCGTCCCCTGCTCGACGGGTTCCTCCTCGACGACAGCCCCCTCGACATCCGCATCTTCGTCGGCGGGATCGGCCTCGGTCAGGTTGACAGCCGTCATCCCGGCCTCGAGCTCGGCGGCGCTCATTGTGGACGTAGAGCCGAAATCGACCGCCTCAGCCGTGTCCTCACCCTCGGACTGCTCGGGCTGCTCGCCCTCCGCGCCCTCGACGGTCAGCTCATCCTCTGCACCCCCCTCCATCTCATGCGGATAGGAGGCCTGGGCGGCGGCAGCGGCCTCTGCAGCGGCGATGGCCTCTTCGAGGATGCGCTGCTGCTCGGCAAAATACTCGTCGGCCGGCTGATCGGAAGGGAACTCCTCGCCCATCTCGTACGGGGCGACGGCGTCCATGACGCCGAGCATGGCAGCGACGGAGGACTTGTTGCACACGGCGCCCGTGGTGTAGGGCAGGAAGAAGCGATTGGCGATGATGGCGATGCCGTTCGCAAGCGGAATCAGGGCAGCCACGATGGCGAGCACCCACAGGACGACCTTTGCCGGATCGGGCAGCGGGAGCACGCGCACGATGGCAAAGATAGCGGGGGCGACCATGCAAGCGGGAAGGAGCTTCACGATGAGCGGACGGTACGCGGCGAAGGGCTCGGAGCTCAGCAGATCGGCACGCGGAGAGTCGTAGTGCGCCACAACGACCACCGGACGGTTGCGGGGAGATGCGAGCGGACCCGTGGCCTTGTGGTAGGCGATGACGTTCTGGCTCAGACCGCCGGAACCGAGATTGGAAAGAACGGGGCGACCGGAGCGCTCGAGGACGAAGAGAACCGCAGCGGCGACAGCGAGCAGCAG
>OODM01000882.1_pt1 | contig 15388 bp, 10 predicted proteins | sample 1671471 | NCBI WGS metagenome assembly OODM01 (sample SAMN06348160, study PRJEB24527) | human gut metagenome | biome: human gut; feature: ankylosing spondylitis patient; material: feces | host: Homo sapiens | place: China | collected 2015-10 | reverse complement strand
GCCTATTTATCTCTGTCCAGCCATTTGCATATGTAGCAGCTAACTACACCTGCTAAAACAGAGACAAGAAATGTGAAAAGAATATCTTCCATACGACCCACCTCCTTTCTGCTGGAGGTTCGGCAGCAATTTCAGTATAACATATACTAATTTCTGATACAATCTATATCGATTCCATATCTCAACTCCTGATAATCTTCTTGTTTTAAACCCAAAAACCTTCTATAATGAGCATGTGTGGTGCAATCGAAAAATTTTCGCGTAAAAAAAAATTTATATTGAGTGAGGATTCATATGGAAAATTACAAGAGCAAGATCGTAACTGCGGAGGCTGCCGTTGCGGCAGCCGTAAAAGATGGCGACTGGGTCGATTATGGATTCGGCGGCGGATTCCCGGAACTTCTTGATAAAGCACTTGCTGCAAGAAAAGGTCATTTGAGGGATGTTAAGATCCGCGGCGGTCTCGTGATCCGTCCGCGCATCGAGGTCGTTGAGGCTGACCCGGAACAGGAAAGCTTCTCCTACTACAGCTGGCATATCGGTGACTACGAACGGAAACTCCAGACCCGCGGTCTCGTAAAATTCATGCCGGTGGTACTCCGCCTTCTCCCGACACTCTACCGCCAGCACTATATCCGGACAGATGTTGCCTTCGTCCCGGTATCCGCACCGGATGAGAACGGCTACTGCGGTCTCGGCATCTCAAACTTCGCATGGAGAACCATGTTTGAGAGTGCAAGAACTGTGATCTTTGAGATCAATGAACATTATCCGAAGCTTCAGGGTGTGGACGGTTCCCACCGTGTCCATCTCTCCGAGGCGGATTATATTGTGGAGGGCGCTCATGAGCCGCTTCCGGTAAGAACCTACAAAGCTCCGTCTGAGACAGATATCCAGATTGCGAAGCTCGTCGTAAACGAGATTCCGGACGGCGCTGTCCTCTCCTTAGGCGTCGGCGGTGTTCCGTTCACTGTCGCGAACATGCTGGCGGAATCCGATCTCAAGGATCTCGGCTGCCACACCGGTACGATCAGCGATGCCTACTTAAAGCTCTGGAAAGCCGGAAAGCTCACAAATGCAAAGAAAGAATTTGACACCGGTCTCTCCACATGGAACCTCGCGATGGGCTCCCAGGAGTTCTATGACTGGGTCGCGGAAAATCCGAAACTTTTCCACCCGGCTGATCTCGATTATGTCCATGATCCGCAGCGCATCGGAACCATGAAGAATGTCATCAGCATCAATGGCGGCGTGCAGCTTGACCTGATGGGTCAGGAGAATGCTGAGTCCGCGGGAACCCGCCAGCTCTCCGGCATCGGCGGTCAGATGGACTTTCTTGAGGGTGCCTACCGTTCCGTTGGAGGAAAGGGTTACATCTGCATCAACTCCGCAAGAAAGGCAAAGGACGGCACCTTAAAGTCCAACATCGTCCCGTTCATTCCGGGCGGCTCCACTGTCTCCGCACCGCGTACCATGATCCAGAGTGTTGCGACCGAGTACGGCATCGCGAACCTCTCCGGAAAAACCTTAAGAGAGCGCGCTGAGTCCATGATCGCGATTGCGCACCCGGATTTCAGGGATGAGCTGGAGCAGTATGCGAAAGAGGCGTTCCACTGAGAAATAGTTTCTAATGATCCAACTTTAATCCCTGTTTTACCGCCTCCGCAAACGGTGCGCAGTGCTCACTCTGGATCGCAATGACCTTCGGCATCTTTTCGATCACGCCGCTGGCGAGGAGATGTTCCAGTCCAAACACAACTCCTAAGAACAGGGTTCCGTTGCCCAGCGGCACAAAGATATGCTCCCGGACCTCCATTTTTACATATATGCCGGTAGCTCTTGGCTTCGCAAGAAAATAATTTGCTGTTATCTGGGACAACAAGTTAATCATATGGGTAACTCTGAACCTCCCGCTCAGACCATGGGCTGGTATTTATTTATAAAACAATTAAGGAGACGGCAATCAGTCGTCTCCTTTCGTTATTTAGAATCATATTTTCTGCTTATCACATATACTTGACACTTAAAATTCAATTCCGCGAATACTTTTCAAAATCGTCCTCTTATTTCTCTCATGCAGATATGCCGCGTTAAGCTTTGCTTTCCTATACTGCAGATAACTGTCCTGCGTCCGATCTACAAGGACTTTTGTAAAGTACCTTTCCCAGCTAAAATACTCTTTGCTGTCTATATATTTCTCTGGCTCTTCCAGCATGTTTTCAATGTCTTTCCCCTCAATCAATCCTGAACTCAATACCAGCCACTCAAAGGATTCCGGCAAATACAGATGAATCCTCTTCTTTTTCCTCACAATTTCATATAACCGGTTCATCTCCGGTCCTATCGCGGCACCGTCAGCAATGACACAGACTTCTTTTTGCTCCAATCCGTTCAGCTTAAAGTAAATATTAGATTTTCCTTCTGCGCTCATGCATTCCATATGTTTTTCTTTTGCGACAGCATAAAAAAAATCATAACCGGAATTTGAATCTTCCGTAATCAATATTTCCGGTTTCACCGGAACATTTTCCATATTGGAATAAATCTGATACATTTGCTGATACACTTTTCTTGTATTCTGGTATTTTCCCGATGAATGCAAGCCATATATCTCTTCGACACTGTAGGGGAGATTATAAAGATTTTCTCTTGTAATCAGAACAACATAATTATCGGACTTGCGTACAGCTGATGCAAACTCCTCTGTGTTCATAAACACATTTTCTTCATCAATAAAGAAGATCGTTTTCTGTGAATTCTCAAGAATCAGTTTCCAGGATGTTCCCTCCAGAATTCTGCATGGCACATCGCACTGAACATCGATTCCACTGGAATTCCCCAGATTTTCTGCCTGCCTTAACATATTGACCAGCGTAGTTTTCCCTGTCGCGCTATTGCCCTGAATAATCGTGATATTTCGTCTGATCTCCAGTTCATAGTGAAGCCGGTTATTCTGTACAATTACTTTATATTTTCCTTTCATACCTCTCTCCTACACATATTTCCCGGCGATTTCCGCAAACTTTTCCATGTCATAAACAATTTCACCCGTGTTCAGTATTTCGATCTCGAATTTTCCGTCTCCAAAATTCATGACATGACGAAGATTGACCGTGAGGTCTTTCTTTTTCCCAATTTCCAGAATCCACTTCGCACAGTTGTTTCCACATACGGATATATTAAATATCTTCTGATTTTTATCAAATGCAAGCAGGATCAGGGTTTTCACACCACCTGACAATTCCTTTACTGAAACCGGTCCAAGAACAGGGCTGTCGATTAGTCTGGAGCTGATAACCTCCGACTGATCCACATCCTTAACCATCTCTTTTGTCAATGGATCTGTGATCCACTCGTCTTCATACTGATTGTCAAAATATGTAGGCGGATGATAAATAACTCCACCCATGTTTCCGAGAAAGATTTTCAGCATTCCTTTTTCACTCCAAATATTTCTATATGATTTCTATTTTCTTGCCTACTGTTATCTTGTTCATATATAATGGCTAACTGCAGAATATCATACTATAAAGTATATCATACCTGCTTCATATCATACACATATTTTTAAGAACAAATTTCTTTCTATTCTTCACATTCCAAACAGGCAGGATCCTCTGACGCCACTATTTCACTGATTGCTGATCACTTACCCCAACTCCATAACAAAAAGCACCCACAGCGCCTCCAATATCCCCCCCTGTCTTCCAGACAGAGACATACCGGATGCACCACAGATGCTTTTTATCCATACAATTCCTATTTATTTCGTATCAAATCTCGTAACCGCCATATGCACCAGATATGGGATCAGGATCACAGGGATCGCGAGGTACGCGAGGACGCTGTACGCCCGCTGGATCAGGGTCAGGAGACCGAACCGGGCGATGGCGAAATCTACCAGACAGCAGATCAGGGCTGCAATGATCTCGTGGCAGGAGATCTTTCTCTTAGGAATTTCGCCTGCGTTTTTCACGGATTCTCCGGCCAAAACAGTTTTCTTTCTGTCAGCACATCCGGCTTCGATTCCGCTGCAGATTCTCCTCACCATCGCAGCCACCATATTGACTGCCGTGGAGACTGCCCCGAGAATAATAAGGACCGAGATCAGCGGTGTCATAAATGCCTTTCCGACACCATTCTGAACCATAAATAAAGTCGGAACGCTCTGGTTTTTCATCTCCGGGTTTTGGCAGACCGTCATGATTCCCAGAACTACCATAGTCATCATCAGCGTGTTCACCACAAATCCGATCCCCATGCTCTTTACCGCATCATCCGGTTTCTCGAAGGACTTCGCGTGCTGCACGAAAACAGCCACATTCGCTAACTGGAATGTTCCGTAGAGGAATGCAGAATACAGCGCTTTCCCGAAAGGAACCGGCTCCGCCTGCATTGCGGCTGCGGTCTCTTTGATCGCGCCGAAGCCTGCCGCGATGTTCGGAATATACACGATCAGAAGTCCCGCGATGATGCAGACGGAAAGCACCGATGCCACTTTCCGGACAAGATCTGTTCCGAAGATCGCCACGATAAAAATAAACACACCGATCACAAACGTGCAGAGTAAATACGGAAGTCCCGTGAGCGCAGACAGCGTCGCACCGCCCGTCGCAAAGGCAACCGCCGGGGCCACGCACATCACACAGAGATACATGATCTCAAACAGGTTGGAAAAGACCGGTGCAAACTTTCCGTAAAACGCGTTATTGTAGGACCGGTAATCGTACACCTCATGTTTTCTCGCAAACCGCAGGCAGTAGGCAAAAAACACTGTATTATAGAGCATTGCGGCCGCCGGCATGATCAGGCACCAGATCCCATAACGTACATAGTAACTGTAAATCTGCGCGCCGGAGGCAAAACCACCGCCGAAATGGGTCGTAAACCACACAAACGCAACCCCTAAGATCATGGAACCGGCTTTATTTTTCTGTGTCATAGGCGTCCTTTCCTGCCCGTTCCTTTAAGCGGTCCATGGCATCTCTCAGCATTTCTTTTGTCACCCTGTACGGATAATGGGCAACATCGGACATCTCCGGGATCCGGTTCATGCTCTCCTCCCACTCGTCCTCTGTGATCTCGATCTCCTTTAAGGATACCGGAAGTCCGATTTCACGGTTCAGCTTATAGATCTTCTCAAACTCCTCTTCCTGTCCGTCCACAAGCAGTGCAAGGAGAACACCAAAGCCAACAACCTCCCCGTGAAGATGGCGTTTCTCGATCACCGGATAAGATGTCAGCGCGTAGAAGACCGCATGGGCAAGTCCGCTGTTGTAATCCGGGGTGCAGTCCTTCGTTAAAAAGATGGACGCAATTCCCGTGGTGACAACGATGGCGAGGATCACCTGCTCCACATCGTAGGTGCAGAGCCCTTTCTGATGATCCGCATACGCCTTTACACCATACTCAAGAAGCGGCTGCAGACACATCTCACTGACCGCGACGCCTACCGCTGTGAAGTGCTCCAGACGCTCGTCCCTGGATGAGATCTTCGCCTCATAATATTTTGCGTAAGTATCGCCAATTCCAGCCCACATGTATCTCGCCGGAGCTTTTGCGATGATCTCCGTATCAATGAAGGCGTGCATCGCCGGGCGGATAAAGAAGTGCGGTTTTAAGAATGTCCCGTCATCGTTGTACATGATGGAGACGGAGGTCGTCGCGGCGCAGTTGGAGGCGATGGTCGGGAATGTGAATACCGGCTTATCGTCCGTGATGCAGAGGCACTTTACGGTATCCAGCGCTTTTCCGCCGCCGACACCAAAGACCATGTCTGCCTCGTGATAGACCGGCAGCGCCCGGAGCGCCTCCACAGTCTTGTAGGTACAGTCCTCCCCGAACAGTTCTTTTCCGATGATCGTGAGGTTCGTCTTATCCACAGCCGCCTTGATCTTATCATAAGCCGCCTCCAGAGCCAGCTTTCCGCCGATCACCAGGACTGTCTTTCCGTAGGATTCGCAGACCGGACCGATCTTATTGTAAATGGTATTTCCGATGGAATAGCTCGGAAGATGTACCTCATAATTCTCAAGCTTCATGTATCTTCTCCTTCTTAACAAAAAATTCCCTCGATGTGATCGACTTTTCACTTTTCGACACCATAAATATCTCCGGGCGATCATGATCCGCCCGCTACATCACTATATCACTGTAAAGTTTCAAGTTGATGGGGTTAGTATAGCATAGATCGTAAAAAAAGAATACCTTTTTTTCTGTGTATCCTAAAACTTCTCATCCCTGCACAAGATGTCAAAATTCTGCATAAGTTATACTTTCCGGACAGTAAAACTTTGTTATAATGGATCATATAGAAACGAGAGGAGGTTGTTGAGTATGAACATCCCATTCTGCTCCCTTGTCATGCGGTATTTTCTGGAGTTTTTTTCCATGGTGCCCTGCGCGGTTCTCTGCTTTCTTCCGGTCCAGGACCGGCTTCGTAGAAAACCACTGAACCTTTTTCTCACCGGTATCCCGCTCTCGCTCCTCTGGGCTTTCGCCGGAGGCCTCGTCTGCGCAGATTTCGGGATTCCGAGAGACTTCTGGATCCTGCCGTCCTTTATCCTGTTTGCAGTATTCTTCCATCGGGTCTGTGATCTCGCCCTCTGGAAGCCGTTCAGTATCCTGATCGCCGTCTGCGCGGTCTTCTCCTGTATCACAAACCTGACACTCGTCGCAGATGCCCTCATTGACCGGACGAACACCTCCGGTCTGTTCACGCTTCCGGGCGCGGGGATCCACCTGCTGCTCTCCGTTCTCATCATGGCCATCGTATGGTATCCGGCAACCCATGCCGCAAAATGGCTGGTGGACGATATCGAAATGGCGAAGACCTGGTATATATTCTGGGTATTCCCGGCGGCATTCTTTCTGCTGAACCGCCTGATCCGTCCGCGCTACTATGAGACGCTCTACACGAACCGGGTCATGAAGTTTTATCCGATTTTAATTCTGGCGCTTCTGACATTCCTCCTGCTCTTCTATTTTATGTTCTACCTGATGGCATCGGAGATGAACCAGAATACGAGACTTTTGAGGGAAAATGAGCTTCTGCAGCTCCAGAGTGCCCAGTACCGCAATCTCCAGCGCTCCATCGATGAGACGCGGATCGCCCGCCATGACCTCCGTCAGCATCTCACGGTGCTCTCGGGATACGCAGCGAACAAAGATCTTGACGCGATCTCTGACTATCTCGCGTCCTTCCGGAAACATATGATGCCGGAATGGCTGCCTGCTTACTGTGAAAATCAGGCCGTCAACGCGATCCTTAGCTACTACGCGCAGATTGCAGAAAACGCCGGAACTACTCTGGAGATCCAGGCACAGATGGAAAAGGAAATACCGGTCCCAGAACCGGAATTCTGCGTTCTTTTGGGAAATTTATTGGAAAACGCGGTGGACGCATGTCGGGAAAACAATGAAAGCGGCGCGATCAAGGTCCATATCCGCCAGACCGGCACCTCCCTCATAGCCATCACGGTGGATAATCCCTGCCGGAAGCCTCCTGTTCTTGAAGGAAAGCGTTTTCTCTCCACAAAGCACAGTGGCCCCGGCATAGGCACACAGTCCATCCGGCTCATCGCTGAACGACACCGTGGAGATGCGCGTTTTGAATGGAAGAACGGAATGTTCTACGCATCAGTGATCTTAATTCCGTCTGCGGAGTCATGATAGAAATAATAAAATGTTCCCGGGCAATTTCGATCGTCCGCTGTAATTTTTCAAATTTTTTCTTGACTGCCTTACATTAAAGTAGTAAAATGATACCGTAAAAAATCGAAATACGCGTAGACGAAGAATAGTAGGCTGCAGGATTCCCCACAGAGAGCCGTGGTTGCTGGGAGCACGGCGGGATGAAACAGTCCGAACTCGCTTCTGAGCGGTTCCGCTGAACTTGAACGGTAGGCGGAAACGGGTTCTCCCGTTACAGGGAAAGGGTATCCGGCCGGTACCCTGTAAAGTAGCGTCTTCTATGGACGAATCAGAGTGGTAACGCGGTGAAAATCATCGTCTCTTCATGCAGCAATGCATGGGGAGATTTTTTTTCGCTCAAATATCGCATAAATGCCGGAAGTGAAGCGTATTATGGCTTCATTTCACACGAATTTCGATTGCAGAAAAAGAAAGATCCGCAGGTTCCCATTTTTAGGATCCTGCGGATCTTTTTTACTTCATGTCGTAACGGTTCAGTGCCCTCACAGTTACGCGCAAAAATCCATTCCAAATCGGCTATGCCGATAGGATTTTTGCCTTCCATTCTAAGTTTTCTTACGGTCAGCGCAGTAAATGCGCAGACCTACTGAACAGTTACTTCATGCCTTAATTTTCTTTTGCTTCAAGTCCATCCCATGCACCGTCTTTGTCGACATAATATCCATCCGGTGTCCTGATTTCTCTGTACATGGAGCCAAGCGGCACAGCTCCGGATATCTTTGACAAGTAGTACCATTTTCCATTGATGAACTGCCATCCTGTGAGCATTGCTCCGCTCGCCGGATCGAGATAGTACCAATGCTGGTCTGACTCATCGTAATGCCAGCTTGTCTGCATTCCGGTGTTCTCGTCGATCAGATACCACTTTCCGCTGGCGTTATCCTGTGCCCATCCTCTCTTCAGATAGCCGTCAGAACCGAAAGCCCACCATTTTCCGTCTTTCTGAATCCAGCCCAGCTTTTCACCGTTCTGATCATTGATCTTTTCTCCTGCCGGATAGGTGCCGTCCTTGAATTCGAACCACCAGCCCTTATTATCGCGTTTCCAGGTTCCCTGTGCATCGTTTTCGGAAGAGCTGCTGTTAGAAACATTCTTTCCAAAGTTCGTTGCCGCCGGGTTCTTTGTGCTGCCGGAACCGCCGGAATTGTCGGAATCATCGGATCCACTGCTTGCCCTGCGGACTGCATGAAGTGTTCCATTCTCAAAGTGGATCTCGTAATTCTCAGATGTCAGACCAGACGGCAGGATCGAGTAATCGCCCGCCGCGCTGTCTGGCGCGTATTCACAGGTAAACTTCAGGCTGCCGTTCAGCACATCCGCGGTATCTGTTCCTGCAAATCCTTCGTAGAGGACTGCGTACTCCGGAATCGCATCTCCAACTGTGACATTCTGATCCACCGCTTTTACACTGAGCGGTGCTTTTTTGATCTCAAAGGAGAATATCTGGCTTCCAGCCTCGTAGTTCTTTCCGGCTTCCGTATGAACTTCCACCGTGTAGATTCCGGCATTCATCGGCGCTTCTGTTAAGATCTCGCTGCCCTTTTTGAACGTCACGGTCACGTTTCCATCGCTGTCCGTCCATGCCTCCGGCGCGGTGTTTTTCGCGTCATAGACACGGTTTAACTGATCCAGATTCCGAAGTTCGAACTCCGGCTTCGCCTGGGATACGGTCAGTTTTCCTGGCTGATATGTGATCTCATAATTTCCGTTTTCAGCGGTAAGTCCCGACGGGATGATCTTGTACTCGTCCACATCGCTGCCGGCCGCATAAGCGCACTCGTAGGAGAGTGTTCCGCCGAGGACTTCTGTGTTTTCTCCGTTTACGAAACCTTCGAACGTGCTGCTGTATACCGGCGGTTCGTCCTTATAGGTCACGTTTCTTGATTCTGCCGTCACAGTGAGCCGTGCCGGGGTGATCGCAACGGTTGCGGAGCCGCTTATGGTGTCAAAGTTTTTCTTTGTCACCGTGTAGTATACGGTATAGCTGCCTGTGTTCTTGTATACAGGGCTTTCTGTGAGCGTGCAGTTATCTTCGGACTCACCGTAAAGGATCTCACCGTCTCCAGCGTTTCCGGTAAGGGTGATCTTGATTCCGTGGGACTTTCCGTCGTAGCTTCCTGTATATCCGGCTGCGTCAACGCCTGTGATCGAGGCATTTTTGATCTCGATTTCAAAGCTGTCTGATACGGAATCATGGTTTGCTGCAGATACAGTGTAATATACCGTATAGATGCCGGCGTTGGTGAAAGCAGGAACAGTTTTTAATGCCCGCTTTTCGTCTGCGGCCTGTTCTGCTGTGAGGCCATAGCGGAAGGTGATAGCCGTTCCACCGGTCGTACTTCCTGTTGCCTCGACTTCCGGCAGTTGTTCCCTTCCATTGTAGGTCAATTCTATCGTCTGCCGTACAAAAACGTTCTGAATTTTGGCATTTTCGATCTTTGCACCGCTGCAGGAGACATTGGAAAGCTCTCTCGCTGTAAGTTCATAGCGATCCTCAAACTGAGAATCCAACGCAATGCCTGTAACATCCACAGTGTTTGTTCCAGCGTCCTTGGATGTCCATGTGAAGGTTCCCTTTGCCTCTAATGCCACCGCATCCTCTGAGAGGATCGGTTTTCCGTCATTGGAGCTGAGGGTGAGCGTTCCTTCAGCATTTGTATTGCCGTCATAGATCTTTGATTTAACCGCACTTACAGAGGGAACAAGCTTTGCTTTGGATACCTCAAATTCAACCGAATCACTTGTTGCTTCATTATAATTCTGGCTCTTTCCCACAGTTGCCTTTACATACCATTTTCCAGGTTTGTTTTTTTCATTCCAGTCTGTATATTCGCCATTCGCGGTGCTGCTGTAAGTGTACTGAACACCGCCGGTGGTGTCTGTTGCCACAATCTCCGGCTGTGGTGTTTCTCCGTAGCGGATATCCGGGCATGATGTTATGGAAATTGTATTTGTGGCACGCATAACAGTTATCTGTGTTCCTACTAATATAGGAGTTTTCTGCGGCTCCACGTTATCTCCGCCAGTGCTGGTGACTCCCATATAATAAGTTGCATAATCCTGGTTCATATCTGGCGATGAATCATAATGACCATCGGAATTTCTTAAAACTTCTTGAGTTAACTCACTATCGTTATAAAGCTTATATTCAATCTGGCCATACCCAGTAACTGCCGAACCTCCAACGCCATTATACTCATCTTTTATTCCCGGTTTAAGATAGTCCTCTTTATCGTTGCCATAGTTGATGCTTGTTACAGTCTGAAACCAGCCAGGATTGAACGTGGCTTTCTTGATCGTTATCTCTCCAATTCGTAAATTTGTAACACGTTCAACTCCATTTTCACTATTGGTACTTACATAGATTCCATAGGTTCCTGCTGCCGCCGGAGCACCGATGAAATTACCAGTATCCTCTGCACCAACTTTTTCCTTATACTGAACAGCATTGATGCCAAACGATCCTTCTTTTCCCTCTACAGGTCGCACTTCTATCACATGTATATCACCATTATGTGTATAGGTAAATTCAGTGGATCCAACTATCTGGAAATCATCTTTTGTCAGCGTGCGTTTGAGAGTCGTAAATTTGACTGTCTGCATTTCCGACACATCATTGTTAGCATTTTCAGCCACCAGATAATATGTATATGCCGTATTCACGGAGAGATTATTCAATTCAATAGAAATTTCACCATTTTGTACTTCTTTTGTTACAAAATGATTCTGAGTATCTGCACTCTTTGCTGCCGCTCTGAGACCTTCTCCAGTATATCCCCGATACTTCGAATCATTGGTATAGTATACGGTTGTTCCATCAGAAGTTCCCTTTATGACTGCCGAGTTTGCTTTGATGTCATCAGCAGCTGCATTTAATGCAACCTGATATCCTGCGTAAAGCTCAATTTCAGGGACCGCGCTCGTTGGATACAGTATTCCATTAAAAAGTTCATTTACTGTTTTTGTAACATCTGTCGCAGTACCATTTCTGTTTGAATTTTCTTTGTATCTCCATACTGAAAAAGCCGCGCCATCTGGCAACCCGAGATTGCTCAAATAGCTTCGATGAATATCGTCAAGATTCAGAAGATATTCCTCGTAAAATGGATTACTTTCATCTTTTCCAGTATAATACTTCACATGAACTGTATAAGGATTTGGTGCGCTGAACGCATAAATCTCAGTTGTTTCCGGATTTGCAGAAACCGGATTTGCGTTATAAACTACACAGATCGGATTAATTCCGCCAGTCAGCTCAATATGTTTGATGAGATCCTGATAATTTGAGGTCGATGCCTTGAAAAGCTTCACATACGATTCTTTGGTATTGGCATCCAGTGGAGAACTGATCAGAATCTTTTTATCTTCTGTTACTGTTGCCTTTGTAAAATCGATTTCATTTTTTAAAGATGCACTTTCGATCTGCATAGATTTGAACGGGAAATTTCCCTCGACCGTGAAGTTTGCAGTTTCGCTGACATTTATTTCTTGTGCCATATAAACATCGGGCTGATTAGCCCCACCTGTAATCGTTCCGCCTGACAAGTTGATTTCATTAAGGTGAGCGTGTCTTAAACCATACACTCCGCCTGTAATCGTTCCACCTTCCATCGTGAACGTTGCATGGTCTTTCTTTTGCCCGCTACTTCTATATATATACACAGCCGTATTATTATCTGATTTGATTTCACCGCCCTTAATTGTTACTGATACACCACCTATTGCCTGGATTGCATAGAGATCACCTCCAGACGCTGATTTATCCCAAATTTTTGTGTGTTCACCCTCTACTGTAAGGTTCGCAGCCTCCAATACAATTACAGCATCATTTGCATTTTCCTTTCCAGTGATCTGTCCATCCGTAATATGGATCTCACTGTTAGTTCGTCCATAAAATCCACTGCAGTTAATCTTTGACTGCAAGGTTCCGCTTCCTGTTACATTAACTTTTCCAGTAATTGCACCCTTTAAAGTCGTTGTCTTATTTTCATCCGCACTTCCAGTATCAATCGTTATGTCTTCTTCAATTGGTGTTTCTATACTTCCTATTGTAATCTCTGGACCTGTAGTACCTGTATTTACTGAAACAATATCGTTTAAAATATCGGATACCTTCTGATTTTTAGCAGAATATGTAACTGTTTCTTTATACTCTTCTCCGTCTGTTGTTACCTCATAATAGACTTCATATTTTGTTCTATCCGAAGACAATTTAATATCCGCGCGTTTAATCGCCCCAGATTTAAGCCGACTTGCAGGTGCATTTTTATCGACAAAACGAATATAATTACCTACTGCTTTCAGAGTATAATTTGTATACTCATCTGCACTACCTTTATCATACGCATTAACAACCTTTAATTTTATATTCTTACACAAATATTCAATATTGTTTTTCGATCCCATAATCCAGTTAGACACAGGATTCACGTTCATAGTTTTATCACATGGAACTACTAAAAAATTTTCTCCAATGTTTTGTACATTTTCCGCATTGATAACTGGATATGTCGAAGCCCATCCGTAATAAATAGAACCACTTGTTTTTCCTGATGCAGATACATCAATATTTCCAGATAAAGTCAACTGCGTATTTTTTATCATATAAATTGCAAAAGCTTTTCCTTTTGTGTTTTTTGCGAAAACACTTCCTCCTCTGATAGAGACCTCTTCACATTCTTTAATTGCAGCAATCGTACTCGTATCATCTTTTGTATTGTTGAGTTGTCCCCCATATATATCTATATCTTTTATATGTGCCAGTTGTCCATTCCATGTACCGTCTTTTATTTTAATACTGCCTGTTCCACCGTTTCCTCTGGCATTTCCATTAATTGTTCCTCCGTTTAAAGAAATCACATCATTTTCATACATATAAAAGCCATCTACAGACTCAACAGTACCGCCATTTTGTTCAAAAATAACTGTAGAATTCGGAGCAGAAGACCTGCCAATAACGTACGAACCTGTCTTTACTGTTTTTATATTAGCCTCATTGTGTATAATAAATGTGTCATTTGAGCCAATAATAAATGCTTCAGCTGCACTCGTATATGTGCCTTTCAAAGTCAATTCGCAGCCTTTCGTAAGTTTCGGCGCTCCGGGCGCTCCGCTACTAATATTGACATTATCAAAATTAATATTTATGTTCGTATCTGTACCGAAACTCAAAATCTTGTTGAACGCATCTGTCAGACTACTTAAGTTTTCCCCATCTTCTGTCAAGCTTCCGCCACTAACCTGAAACGTTCCTTCTGTTGTCTGGCTGATCGAATACGTTCCTCCCGTAGCCGGCTCCGCATTCATCGCACTCTTAGCCATTTTTCTCTTTATCTCCGGGGTCTCTTTCCCATTCGATGCTGTCGCGGTCTCCTTCTCAAGGTCAGACTCGGTCGTCTCGTTTGAATCCACAGTTGTATCCCGTTTCTCGTCCGCATTGGACTCGCTGGCTGTCTCGGCCTCGATTTTTTTATTCTCTTCTTCCAGATTTTCTTCCAGCGCCGGGATCGTCTCCGCTTTCGCCATAATCCCCATATCGCCATGATTGACCAGAAGGACCGCAATCAGGGCTGCTGCAGACATACGTTCATACCATTTTCTCTTTCTCATATTCATTTCCCCCTTTATGACAGGTTCTTTTGGATTATACTTGTAAATTTTCAGACCGTTCCACGGTTCATAGTTGATTTTATTATACGTTTTTTCTGTTCCACCCGCAATTCTTTCTGCACAAGATGTCAAAATTCCGCATAAGATGTCAAAATCAGGAATAATTCTCAGGAAATAGCTCCCGTTTTTTTCATGTATAAACTGTCCTGTTTTCGTAAATCATTTTTCTATGAAAATAATTTGCGGAGGTTCTTGTCATGGCAGGATATAAGGTTGAGATCTGCGGGGTGAATACTTCTAAGCTCCCGCTTCTGACGAATGAGGAAAAAACCGACCTTTTCAGACGGATCCAGAATGGAGATACGGACGCAAGAGAAACATATATTAAGGGGAATCTGAGGCTTGTTCTAAGTGTGATCCAGAGGTTTTCAGGGAGCAGTGAGAATCTGGATGACTTGTTTCAGATCGGGTGCATCGGGCTTATCAAGGCCATCGATAATTTTGATCTGTCGCAGAATGTGAAGTTTTCAACTTATGCGGTGCCGATGATCCTGGGGGAGGTGCGGCGGTATCTGAGAGATAATAATTCGATCCGGGTGAGCAGGTCGCTCAGGGATACGGCTTATAAGGCGCTTTCAGCGCGGGAGCTTCTCACGAAGAAGAATCTGCGGGAACCTACGATCATGGAGATTGCGGATGAGGTGGGGATCTCGAAAGAGGAGATCACCTATGCGATGGATGCGATCCAGAGTCCGGTAAGTCTTTATGAGCCGGTTTATACGGATGGTGGGGATCCGCTTTGTGTGATGGATCAGATCAGTGATAAAAAGAACCGGGAGGAGAATTGGGTGGAGCAGCTTTCTCTGAGTGAGGCGATGAAGAGACTGCCGGCCAGGGAGAGGCGGATTATTGATATGAGGTTTTTTGAGGGGAAGACGCAGACGGAGGTTGCGGGGGAAGTTGGAATTAGTCAGGCGCAGGTGTCCCGTCTGGAAAAAAATGCCTTAAAGGCAATGAAAAGTTATTTAGATTAATAGTAATCAGAAAGAGCCAGAGACTTATATCC
>OODM01000877.1_pt1 | contig 15501 bp, 12 predicted proteins | sample 1671471 | NCBI WGS metagenome assembly OODM01 (sample SAMN06348160, study PRJEB24527) | human gut metagenome | biome: human gut; feature: ankylosing spondylitis patient; material: feces | host: Homo sapiens | place: China | collected 2015-10 | reverse complement strand
AATCATGTTCTAAATCAAAACCATTTCCTATTATTAAAAGGTTATTATTAAGATTAAAAATAAAACTTATATTATAAGTATTATTATTATTAAAATTTTTTTCTATACTTTTAGATAATGGAGTTATATTAGCTTTTTTAAATTTATTGATAATATCATTATAATCATGGATCATAGGAATATTTTTGATTTCTATAAAAGGTTTGATTGTCTTGTTATTTAGTCCTTTTTGAATTATATTCAAAAAACCTAGTGCATTCAATCTAGATTCAGTGAGAGCAAAATCTGTTTCATTTAAATTATATAGGGTAATATCCAAAATATTTCCTCCTTAAATAAATTTATAAAAATAGAGTTTATAATTATAAGTATATATGATAATTATTTTTTATGTCCTAATTCTAGAAATTAGATAATATATTGTTTATCAATATCACTAGAATAGGACATCAATTCAGATGAGAACATAGTGGTTATGTTTTCTGTACATATTTGGGAAGATTGTTCTGTTAGCAATATTATAAGAGTGGTTTTTTAGTTTTTATCAATATAAATTATACAATTTTTATTTGTATTTTTGAATATATAAATTTATCAATGCTTAATTTATAAGGATTATGTAGTTTCAAAGGGATAATATATATTTAGATTAATTGATAATAAAATATTAATGTTGTAAACTTTATTATAAGTATAGTAATACGCTAATTTTTATATGGGAGTGTATTTTATGATAGTTGAATTGACAGAGGAAGATATAAAATTTAAATATATAACACCAGCAATAGAAAATGTTGGTTGGGATAAAGATAATGTATTTTATGAATACTATATAACAAATGGAGCTGTGCAAGTACTAGGTGATAAGGTAACACGAGGGAAACGCAAAAAAGCAGATTATGTACTGACTTATGGTGTGAATAAAAAACCATTGGCGATTATAGAAGCGAAGAAAATGAATTATTCTATAGGGCATGGTATGCCACAAGCTATGGAATATGCTCAAATGTTAGATGTAAAATTTGCTTATTCTTCAAATGGAAAGGGTTTTATTGAATATGATTTTTTCACAGGGAAAACAAGAGAGATAAAATTAGAAGAATTTCCAACACCTGAACAATTATGGAAGCGTTATATTGAGGGTGAAAAATTGGATAAAGATATGCTCAGCGTTGTACAAGAAGCATATTATGTTGATCCACTGGCAAATAAAAAGCCTAGATATTATCAACAAGTAGCTATTGATAGAACTGTTGAAGCTGTTGCTAAAAATCAAAAACGTATTTTGTTAGTGATGGCAACAGGTACGGGAAAAACATATACAGCATTTCAGATTGTATATAGACTTACTAAAGCGAAAAAGGTAAATCGTGTACTTTATTTGGCTGATAGAAATATCTTGATAGATCAGACTATTGTACAAGATTTTAAACCGTTTGAAAAAGTCATAACGAAAGTAAAAAATAGACATTTAGATAGTTCCTATGAAATTTATATGAGTTTATATCAACAACTTGTTGGTGAGAATGGTGAAGAAATTTTTCGTGCATTTAAACCAGAATTTTTTGATTTAATCATTGTAGATGAATGTCATCGTGGTAGTGCCAAAGAAGATTCACAATGGCGAACTATTTTGGAATATTTTAATAGTGCAGTACAAATAGGTCTTACAGCGACACCGAAGGAAACTAAGGAAGTAAGTAATTTAGCTTATTTTGGTGAACCTATATATACTTATAGTTTAAAACAAGGTATAGCTGATGGCTTTTTAGCACCATATAAAGTTATTCGTGTGAATATAGATAGAGATAGTGAAGGCTGGAGACCGTATAAAGGACAATTCGATAAAAATGGTCTGCAAATCGAGGATAAATTATATTTAGGAAAAGATTTTGATAAAAATTTAATTATTGATGAACGTACCCAAGAAGTAGCAAAGCGTATTACAAAATGGCTAAAAGAAAATGGCAGATATAGTAAAACTATTGTTTTTTGTGTGGATATAGAACATGCTGAAAGAATGAGGCAAGCACTTATAAATGAAAATAGCGATATCATGAAGGCTAATCCTAATTATATTATGCGAATAACAGGTGATAATAAAGAAGGAAAAGCTATGCTAGATTATTTCATTGATCCTAGTGAAAAATATCCGACAATAGTTACTACATCAAAGTTAATGACTACAGGTGTAGATGCTAAGACTTGTAAATTAATTGTATTAGAAAATAATATAAATTCTATTATTGAGTTTAAACAAATTATTGGACGTGGCACTCGATTAAATCCAGATTATGATAAAAATTATTTTACTATCATGGATTTTAGGGGAGTAACGAGATTATTTGCAGATCCTAATTTTGATGGTGATCCTATAGTTATTATTGAAAATGATGGAAAAGATGAAAATACAAGTACGAATACTACAGAAGAAACAGGCGAAGATATAGCAAGTGAAGATGGTGATATATTTACGCCACCAATGGTGCATGAAGGCAAAGTAAAATATCATGTGGATAATGTAGATGTAAATATAGTAAATGAACGTGTACAATATCTTGATGCTAATGGAAAATTAATAACAGAAAGCGTCGTTGATTTCACTAAGAAAAATGTTCGCAAGGAATATGCTTCTTTAGATGAATTTATTAATGCTTGGAGCAGTACAGCGAAAAAGCAAGTTATTCTTGAAGAATTAGCAAAGCATAATGTTTCTATAGATGAACTATATAAGGCTACAGGTAAAAATGATATAGATGAATTTGATTTAATTTTGCATATTGTTTATGATCAAAAACCTTTGACGAGAAAAGAACGTATTAATAATGTGAAAAAAAGAGATTATTTTGCTAAGTATTCGCCAGTTTGTAGAGAAGTATTAGATGCTTTGATGGAACAATATAAGAATGAAGGCATAAGAGAAATACAAAATCTTCAAGTTTTACGCAATAAAAATTTTGCTAAATGGGGAACTGCACCAAAAATTGTAAAAATGTTTGGCGGTAAAGAAAAATATTTTCAGGCAGTAGATGAACTCACAAGTTTAATCTATAATAATGAAATATCCGCAAATCAAGGAAGTAATATATATAATCTATAAAAGGAGTACATGAATTAAACTATGAGTTTAGGAGCATTTGTAAAAAACATTCAAAATATAATGCGTGGGGATAGCGGTGTAAATGGTGATGCACAGCGTATCGAGCAATTAACATGGCTATTATTTTTAAAAATTTATGCCAAGAAGGAAGAAGACTGGGAACTTTTTGATGAGAATTATAAATCTATATTGCCAGAAGAATGTAAATGGGAAAACTGGGCAGTAGATGATGCAGATGGTAAGTCTTTAACAGGAGATAAGTTATTAGAATTTGTCAACGAAAAGTTATTTAAACAGTTAAAAGAAATAAAATTGTCAGCAGATGCTCCTATGAAGCATAAGATTTTAAGAGATGTATTTGTAAGCACCAATCAATATATGAAAGATGGTGTTTTACTACGTCAATTAATCAATGAAATCAATAAAATAGATTTTGATAATATCAAAGAATTGCACGCTTTTGGCGAAATTTATGAAACCATCTTGAAAAGTTTGCAAAGTGCAGGAAATGCAGGGGAATTTTATACACCTAGGGCAGTAACTGATTTTATCGTAGAAATGGTAAATCCAAAGCTTGGCGAAACTGTAGCTGATTTTGCTTGTGGGACAGGTGGATTTTTGACTTCTACATTAAATCATTTAGAAAAAAATATGAAAAATACAGAAGATAGAACACAGTATAATAATGCTATCTATGGTATAGAGAAAAAGCCTCTACCGCATTTATTATGTGTAACAAATATGTTAGTGCATGATATAGATAATCCTGCTATTTATAATGCTAATTCTTTAGAACGTAATGTAAGAGAATATAAAGATAATGAAAAATTTGAAGTTATTTTGATGAACCCGCCTTATGGCGGAGCTGAAGGAGAGCAGATAAAAAACAATTTCCCAGCAGATTTACGCAGTAGTGAAACAGCAGACTTATTCATATCTTTAATTATGTATCGTTTGAAAGAAAATGGTAGAGCAGCAGTTATCATACCAGATGGATTTTTGTTTGGTTTAGATAATGCCAAAGTGGCTATCAAGAAAAAATTATTTAGTGAATTTAATGTGCATACGATTGTTCGCCTGCCTGCTTCTGTGTTTGCTCCATATACATCTATTACTACAAATATTATCTTTTTTGATAATACAGGAACTACGAAAGAAACTTATTTTTATCGTTTGGATATGCCAGAAGAATATAAACATTTTTCTAAAACAAAACCAATGAAATTAGAACATTTTGCTGATTGTATAAAATGGTGGAATGATAGATGCGATATTCAAGATGAGGATACTGATACTTATAAGGCTAAAGTTTATACATTAGAAGAAATCGTAAATCGCAATTATGATATAGATTTATGCGGTTATCCTACAGTGGAAGAAGAAGTCTTATCTCCAGAAGAAACTATTTTGGAGTATAAAGAAAAAAGAGCTACTTTGAATGCCAAGATAGATAAGAAGCTCCAAGAAATAGAAAATATTTTAGGGGTAAAATTATGTTAGCAGATAAATTAAGAAAATCAGTATTGCAATCAGCTATACAGGGAAAATTGACAGAGCAATTAGCTACAGATGATAAAGTAGAAGATTTATTACAAGCGATAAAAGAAGAAAAAGAACTTTTAATCAAAGAAAAAAAGATAAAAAAACAAAAACCATTACCAGAAATAACAGAAGATGAAATACCATTTGCTATACCTGAAAATTGGAAATGGGTAAGATTAGGCGAAGTAATAGAGTTGATATCTGGAAGGGATTTAGTAAAAGATAAATATAATAATAATTGTGAAGGGATACCATATATTACTGGTGCTAGTAATTTTAATAATAACAACTTGATTATTGATAGATGGACAAATGAGGCAACATCTATAGCAATAAAGAATGATATTTTATTAACATGTAAAGGTACAATAGGAGAAATAGCAGTATTAAAAGAAAATAAAGTGCATATAGCAAGACAGATAATGTCTATACGATTATTACAAGGTAATATAGAATATATTAAATGGTATATAATTTCACAAATAGATAAATTAAAATCAATGGGAAAAAGTATTATACCTGGTATTAGTAGAGAAATGACTTTGAATTATTTAATACCATTACCACCATTAGCAGAACAAAAGCGTATAGTAGAAAAGCTTGATAATGTTTTAGCTAATATAGAAAAACTAAAATCTAGTGAAGAAAAATTATCTATACTACAAAAGAATTTCCCTGATAAATTAAAAAAATCTATATTGCAATCAGCTATACAAGGGAAATTGACAGAGCAGTTAGCTACAGATGATAATGTAGAAGATTTATTACAAGCAATAAAAGAAGAAAAAGAACGCTTAATCAAAGAGAAGAAGATAAAAAAACAAAAACCATTGCCAGAGATAACAGAAGAAGAAATACCATTTGCTATACCTGAAAATTGGAAATGGGTAAGATTAGGAAATATAGCAAAAAATATATTTGCAGGAGGAGATAAACCTGTAGATTTTACAAAAGAAAAAAATTTTAATAATAATATTCCAGTAGTAGCAAATGGTATTACGAATAATGGCGTAGTAGGCTATACAAACAAAGCAAAAGTCGAAGATATATCAATTACTATTTCAGCCAGAGGTACAATTGGATATACAATATATAGAGAAAAACCTTATTTTCCGATTGTAAGAGTATTAGTAGTAATATTATTTGATAAAATAACAACTAGATATTTACAATATGTATTAAATCTTTTATTAGAGAGTGGAGTAGGAACAAGTATAAAACAGTTAACAGTACCAATGATTTTACCTAAATTAGTACCAATACCACCATTAGCAGAACAAAAGCGTATAGTAGAAAAATTAGATAAGCTTTTAGCTAATATAGAAGAATTAAAGTTATAAGTCTATTTTTCTAATTTGCACGATAATAATAAGTTTTGTATTGCAAAATCTATGTAATATATTATACTAAGTATAGACGAAATCAAACTCATGATGACACAAAAAAGCCTTAGGAATGGTCAGTTCCTAAGGCTTTTTCATTGTTATGCTAATGTTAGAGAGTGAATTAAAATACAAGATTTGTTAAAGTTAAATAGAAGTTAAGGGAATTAGACAAAAAACTGAAACTCTATTCAAATACAACACTTGTTAAAGTTAAATTAGAATACAGACATATACCACCATTAAAGGAAGCTTATTCAAATACAACTCTTGTTAAAGTTAAATCTCTATCTTCTGGTATTCCTTTCCTTATAGCATCTATTCAAATACAACTCTTGTTAAAGTTAAATAGGCGGTAAATCTTATGGAAGGTATCAGTTTTCTAGATTCAAATACAACTCTTGTTAAAGTTAAATGTGATTTACTGTATCTTGAATGGCTTTCCTTGTTATTCAAATACAACTCTTGTTAAAGTTAAATATACTAGCACCCCAACAGGTAAATTGATGTTGACCAATTCAAATACAACTCTTGTTAAAGTTAAATATAGCGTTGATAAATTTGAAGATTACGATTATAAAATTCAAATACAACTCTTGTTAAAGTTAAATGCTAGAAAAATCAATCCTTATGGTTTTTATTATACTATTAAAAGTATTAATAGACAAGGGTTTTAGTTATTTTTCACCAGCGATAATGAGATTTGAAGGGATTTAGTGAAAAAGTTTATTTATCAAGGATTAGCGGGATTTTTTTGATTTTGGCTGGTAATTTTTAGATAAAATAAAAAAGTATCATCTTAATTTTAGTTTTGAACTATTTAAATCAAGATGATACTTTTTATTTATTGAGAGTTTTGGAGGGCTTTGTCTAGGATTGTTTCCATAGTATGCCAGCTGAGTACGGCACATTTTACACGAGCTGGCATTTTGGATATATTTTTAAAGGTAAGAGCTTCATCTAAAGGAGCAAGCTCTTTTTCATCAGTGATTGTACCTTGAACCATGCCAATGAATAATCGACATAATTCTTTGGCTTTGTCGATTGGTTGATCAAGCATTAAATCAATCATGATATCTGTGGAAGCTTGAGAAATAGCACAACCTGAACCTTGAAAACTAGCATCTTCAATAATATTATTATTGAGTTTTAAGGAGAGCGTGATTTCATCACCGCAATTAGGATTGATACCGTGTTGGTGATGTGTAGCATCTGCTAGTGAACATTTATTATTAGGGTGAAGGTTGTGTTCAGTTAAGATTTCATTATAGAGATTAAACATCGTATCCTAAATAACTCCTTACTTTTTTTATTTGTTCAATGAATTGATAAACATCTTCTTTTGTATTATAGAAATAAAAGCTTATGCGATTTGTTGATTGTGCATTTAGATATTTTAATAATGGATGAGCACAATGATTGCCTGCACGAAGGGCTATATTCCCATGATAATCGACAAGTGAAGATACGTCATGAGGGTGAATATCTTGAATATTAAAGCTCAATACGCCTTTATGTTTTTTATAATCTGGTGAGCCATAAATGGTGATATAAGGCAATTTAGATAATTCTTCCATGGCGATTTTCATTAATTTTTCTTCTTGTTGTTCAATGTAGGAAAATCCTACTTGATTTATATATTCAATAGCGGCTTTTAAAGCTATTGCTCCAGATACGTTAGGTGTACCCGCTTCAAATTTTGCTGGAAGTGGGGCAAATGTAGCATCTTGTTCGGATACTGTTTCGATCATTTCGCCACCGCGTAAGAATGGAGGCATTTGTTCAAGTATGGATTTTTTTCCATATAAGACGCCAATTCCCATAGGTGCTAACATTTTATGACCGGAGAATGCGTAAAAATCGCAATCTAAATCTTGGACGTCTGTTGCCATATGAGGAGCACCTTGAGCACCATCAACAATGGCGATAGCACCTACTTCATGAGCTTTTTTTATTATAGTTTTTAAGGGAGTGGCAACGCCTAAGACATTTGAAACTTGAGTGATAGAAACTATCTTTGTTTTAGGTGTGATTTTTGTTTGAATTTCTTCATCAGAAATAATGCCTTCATCATTTATATACATATATTTTAATGTAGCTTTTTTTAATTTTGCTATCATTTGCCATGGTAGTATATTGCTATGATGTTCAAGAATGGAGATTACGATTTCATCGCCTTCTTGGATATTTTCCATGCCGTAAGTGTAGGCAATGAGGTTTAAGGATTCAGTAGTATTTCTAGTGAAAATAATCTCACAATCTTCATTAGCATTGATGAATTGTGCTACGCTGTGGCGAGCTTGTTCGTATTCACTTGTAGCAGTAGCACTCAATTTATAGAGACCACGAAGGGGATTTGCATTTTGAGATGTGTAATAATTTTCTAGGGATTTTATCACACTTAGTGGTTTTTGCGTAGTAGCAGCACTATCTAAATAAACGACAGGGTTTGCTTCATCATTTAATATAGGGAAATCTTGGCGAAAATTAGTTTTCATGATAGAAAGCCTCCTGTTGATAAGTGGAAATATAAGCGTGAAGTTCTTCAGGTAAATTTGTTGTGATTAATTGAAGTTTGGAGTCAATTTGCATTTGGCGAATTTGTCTTTCATTTAAGCCACGAGTTTGTAGGTAAAATAATTGCTCTTTATCCATTTCACCGATAGAAGCAGAGTGATTGCCTTCGATATCATCTTCACCGCAGAGAATTAGAGGAATTGATTTATTGTGGATATCTTCATCAAGTAATAATACATTTTCTGCTTCTGTACCTATAGAACCTTTGCAACCTTGTTTAAAATCTAAAGTTGCACGATGTGTTTTTTGGGCGTTATGCATTAAGATACCATTTGTCGTTAAATTAGTTTTGGTCTTTTGACCTTGAATATTGACAATATAGTTCATATCGAGCATTTGATTTTTAGCAGTTAAATAATCTGTTTGGAAATCTAGTTGTGCATTATTTTGTAGTAAATCAATATTTGTACCTAGATAATTTTTATTTGCACCTAAAGCAATTTGTTGAATGGATATACGAGCATTTTCTTGAGCAAGTGTGCCGATATCATCAAAATTAAAATAATCTTTGCCAAGTGTTTGCAGTTGAATTATTTTAACTTGAGCATTTTTTTCAGCGAAAATCTTTGTACTGCTCGCATGAAAACCTTGATTATGATAAGGAGAATTGTAAACGATAATTATAGTAGCTTGGCTATTTTCTTGAGCGTAAATATAATTATCATCAATTAAATCAAGATTATCAGTTAAATCATAAATGAAGATTAAAGGTTTTTGGGTAGTCGTATTTGCTTTAATAGTGAAATGGTTTTTATTACTAGCATTATTTACTACAAATTTATCAGCATCTGAGCCGATACCAGTAGTGATATGAGGAAAGTCAGCAAAAGTTATATCTTTTTGTGAAGATAGGGAAATATTTTCCGTGGAATTAATGATTTGAGGTTTGAGGGGAGTTAATTTATCTATATTATCATAAGATATAGTTGTATCATTTAATTTTAACCAACGCCATGTTGGCATTGGTAAACTATTTGCATGTTCAATTTTTATATTCATAGTCATATCTCCTTTTAGCCAATGGCGCCTTCCATTTCTAATTGAATTAAATGATTCATTTCTACAGCATATTCTACTGGTAATTCTTTGGATATTGGATTAGCAAATCCATTTACAATCATAGCACGAGCAGCGGCTTCACTTAGACCTCTACTCATGAGATAAAATACAGCTTGATCACTAATGCGACCGATTTTGGCTTCGTGTCCGACACTGGCTTTATTTGTACGCACGTCCATTGCTGGAATTGTATCTGAACGAGAAATATTATCGAGCATTAAAGATTGGCAAGAAACTAGGGCTTTACTGTGCTGTGCTTGTTTGGCTACAACGACAGAACTTCTAAATGTACTAGCACCACCATCTTTAGAAATGGATTTTGTGTTGATTAAAGAAGATGTATGAGGGGCATTATGCACCATCTTAGCTCCTGTATCGAGGTTTTGCCCTTTACCTGCAAATGTAATTCCTGTAAATTCTGCTTTGGCATTTTCACCTGCAAGAATTGTCATTGGATAAAGGTAAGAGATATGAGAGCCAAATGAGCCAGAAATCCATTCCATAGTAGCATTTTTGCCTACTTTTGCTCTTTTTGTATTGAGATTATACATATTTTTTGACCAGTTTTCGATTGTGGAGTAACGCAATTTTGCATCATCGGCGACGAATAATTCTACACAGCCAGCATGCAGATTAGCTACATTATATTTAGGCGCGGAACAGCCTTCGATGAAGTGAAGGTCAGCTCCTTTATCTACGATAATCAATGTATGTTCAAATTGCCCTGCACCTGCTGCATTTAGACGGAAATAAGATTGAAGTGGAATATCCACTTTTACTCCAGGTGGTACATATACGAAAGAGCCACCAGACCAAACTGCACCATGTAAGGCTGCAAATTTATGATCGCGAGGTGTTACAAGTTTCATAAAATGTTCACGTATCATAGGTTCATAAGGGCCTTTGAGAGCAGTTTCGATATCTGTATAAATTACACCTAGTTTGGCAACTTCTTCTTTGAGATTGTGATAAACGACTTCAGAGTCGTATTGAGCACCGACACCAGCTAAGGATTTTTGTTCAGCTTGAGGAATACCTAATTTATCGAAAGTATCTTTGATATCTTCAGGTACATTTTTCCATGAACCTTGCATATCAGTATTTGGTTTTACATAAGTTACGATATTGTCGATATTTAAATCATCAATAGATGGCCCCCATGGTGGTACATCTAAGCTGTGGTAGATTTCTAAAGAACGCAAGCGAAATTCACGCATCCACTCAGGATCATTTTTTTTAGCAGATAATTCTTCTACGATTTTTGGCGTGAGACCTTTTTTGAGACGATAAGCATCTTTTTCTGCTTTTTTAAAATCATAACGATTTTCTACACGTTCAGCAGCTTGATTTATATATTCATTTTGTCTTTTTTCTGCTTCATTCATGATTTTATTCTCCTTGTCCAGTGATAAAAGGTTCATAGCCTTGTTCGTTGATGATTTTTATTAAAGAAGCATCTCCTGTTTTGATGATTTTTCCATTGATTAAGATATGAACATAATCAATATGGAGATATTCAAGGATTTTGCTGTTGTGAGTGATGATTAATAAAGATTTTTGGTCATCTTGTTGGAATGTCTGTATACCGCGAGACACAGTTTTTACAGCGTCAACATCAAGACCAGAGTCTGTTTCATCTAAGATAGCTAATTTAGGATTTAGCATTAATAATTGAAGCATTTCAATTTTTTTGCGTTCGCCACCAGAAAATCCTACATTTAATTCACGATTAATCCATTGTTCATTGATATCGAGTGTCTTAGTAACAGTTTTTAATTTATCGCGAAAAGCTTTTAGGCGGATTTTTTCTTTTGTTTCCATAGCAGTACGGATAAATTGAGAGATAGAAACACCAGGGATTTCTATAGGGCTTTGGAAAGATAAGAATAATCCTTTTTGAGCACGTTCATCAGTTCTAGCAGAAGTGATATCTTCATCTTCGAAAAATATACTTCCACGGTCTACTTTATATTGAGAATTACCCATGATAACATTGCCTAATGTAGATTTTCCTGCACCATTAGGGCCCATTAAAATATGAGTTTCACCTTTATTTATATTTAAATTTAAATTTTGTAAAATTATTTTATGTTCAGCACTAGCGTATAAGTCCGTAATATTTAAAAGAGATTTAGTCATGAAATATATCCTCCTATCCTACTTTTATAGTAGGTTTAAAGTTTATGAAAATATGATAATTACTTGTTTATATATAGATTTAAAATATATTTATAAATTAAAAGAATAAAAGAAATTTATATCTTATTTACTATTATTTTAGTATGAATAGTATATAATGTCAAGATGAATATAAAATAATTTATTAGAGCAAATACAATAATAAATTTAGATTGGTAAAAGAATTATATAAATTTATTTTCATTAAAACCTATTTATTGAATAGGATTATAAAATAGAAGGATTTTGGATTGAAAATGTATAATATATATTTTAGTTAGTATGTGAGGAAAGGAATGAAGGATAATGAAGTTTGTAAATTTTAAAATAGAAGATAAGAAATTGATAGGTGTTTTAGCAAATGATGAAGATAAGATAATAGCACTTAATGATTTATATGCAGATAAAACTTTTTGCTATATGCAAGATGTGATTGAACAATTAAATGAAGATGATATAAAAAATATACAGACAAAATTAGATGATGAAAATAATAATTTTAAGAGTTATAAATTGAGTGAAGTTAAATTATTATCACCAATAGAAAGACCAATACATGATATTTTATGTGTGGGTGTAAATTATCAAGCTCATTTAGAAGAAGCTAGTGAACGTGCAAAAAATTTCAAGAAAACAAGTAATGATGCAGTTTATTTTGGCAAGCGTGCGATTAAAATAATTGGTACAAATGAAGATGTACAAGCTTGTTTAGATATAGATAATGCTTTGGATTATGAAGTAGAATTGGCGGTAATTATAGGTAAAACTGGCAGAAATATACCTGTGGATAAAGTAGAAGATTATATTTTTGGTTATAGTATTTTCAATGATTTTTCTTCACGTAGATTGCAATTAAAACATATGCAATGGTTTAAGGGAAAATCTCTAGATACTTATAGTGCTATGGGCCCTGTTATTTTGCATAAATCAGCTTTGCCATTTCCTGTAGAGGTGGATATAAAATGCAGTGTAAATGGGGAACTTCGTCAAAATTCAAATACAAGATTATTTTTAAATGATATACCAAAAGTAGTATCAGAATTATCACAAGGAATGACTTTAGAAGCAGGGGATATCATTGCTACAGGTACACCATCAGGTGTGGGTATGGGATATAAACCAGGAAAATGGCTAAAATCTGGAGATGAAGTAGTTTGTGAAATTCCTCCAATCGGTAAATTAATAAATAAAATTAAATGATTTTGAGAAAAAGAGTAGATTTTAAAATCTGCTCTTTTAATTTTGTATTTATTTTGTAAAAAAGAAAAGACATTTAGCAATGTTTTTAATATATGAAAGCATAGTATTTATAAAAAAAAATATATATAATAGTAAACGTTTAACGAGTTAAATTACTTATTATTACTAATAATAAGTACAGGGAATATAAATAAAAAAATAGTAAAGGAGATCATAACATTATGTTTAATATCAGAGTAATCATGTTGATTATGCTTAGTTTTGTATTGGGTACTTGTGAATATGTGGTTATTGGTATTTTGCCGAATATTGCAGAAGATTTGAATGTATCAATCACGCAAACAGGTTTATTGATTTCTGCATTTGCCATAGTTTATTCAGTGGGCGCACCTTTAATTACGGCATATCTATCAAGATTTCCTAGATATCGTACGGTTTTAAGCTTAATGTTTTTATTTACACTAGGTAATGTGGCTTGTATGTTAGCACCTAATTATCCAGTTATGTTAGCTTCAAGAATATTTTTGGCAGCTGTATCTAGTGCTTTAATTTCAATGTCAATGACATTTGCTCCAGATGTTGCACCAAGAAAATACACTTCTTCGGTAATATCTTGGATTTTTGCTGGCTTTAATATTGCTTCAGTATTTGGTGTTCCATTTAGTATGTTTATCGTACAATTTGCAAGTTGGCGTGTGGCATTTGCCTTTATCGTTGTTGTTAGTATTCTATTGTTATTATTAATGGTTAAATTTTTACCAACGAAAAACTTACCACCAACTAATAATATTATGGAACAATTAGTATTATTAAAAGATAGACGAATTATTATGGCAGTAAGTGTAATGATTTTAAGTGGTTCTTCTGCATATTGTTTCTATACTTATTTATCCCCAATTTTATTAGATAAAATGGGCTTATCTGCTAATTTATTGACCTTAGCATTTGTTATCTTTGGTGTAGCGGCAATGATTAGTAATTTATTATCTCCTATGCTCAATTATTGGGGCGGTATGCGTATTTTATGGATGATATTTGCAGGACAAGCAATATTTTCTATTTTATTAACATTTACTATGGAATCATTTATTTTAGGCAGTGTAGTTATTTGCTGTTTAGGTGTATTGATGTATTTATTAAACACACCAACACAGATGTATTATTTACAAGTGTCCAAGAAATTCTATCCAGGAACTTTAGCATTAGCAGGTTCACTTACATCATCTTCATATAATGTAGGTATTGCAGTAGGTTCTTTTGCTGGTTCATTATCTGTTGATTTAGCAGGATTAAACAGCGTAGGTATCACAGGTGGGGTATTTGCTATTTTGGCTACAATCATAAGTTATTTATTAGCAAGTAGAATAAAAAGAGAGTATAAAGAAGTAATTGCAAGAGCAATGCGTATGTTAAATAAATAAAAAAGAAGGCTTTTCTTAGTAGTAGTGAAAATGATACTAAGAAAAGCCTTTTGTTATTTATTTAGATTTTTAATGATATTAATAGCGATTTCTTTGGCAGTGGAGCTTAATGCTTGAGGATTTTTAGGGTCATCTAAACGTACAGAATAGTATGTTCGTTGATTATTGATCTCATAAAAACCAGTGAACCAAGCATCAGTATTTTCACCGTTTATTTTACCAAAACCAGTTTTGCCATAAATTTTTAGACCAGTATGGTTATCTTCATAAACTAACATTAATTCTTTTAGTTTAGCTAAAGCCATAGGATTTTCATTGGCAGAAAATAGGCGATTTAATAATTGTACTTGTTCTAATGGTGAAATCTTCAAAGAAGTTTCCAACCAAAATCCTTTTAAATCTCTAGGGTCATCATCTAAATCTGTTTTTCCGTCCCAATCGGAAATATCTTTATTGCCATAATCGAATTTATCGATATATTTTTGCATAGTATCTTGTCCGATTTCATCAATGACTTGGCGATAATACCAAACACAAGATGTTTTAAATGCTGTATCTAAATCGATATCTTTATTCCATGCATCATACCAGTAAATAGTGCCATTCCATTTTCGAAGAGAATTATTAATGTCAATAGTCTTATTGTCTAAAGCTACATAAGTGGAGAAAATTTTAAAGGTAGAGCAAGGAGAAGATTGCTTGGTGCTTAATTCATCGTTATAAATATTATATGTATTTGTATCAGGTGTATAAAATACAGCCGTACCATTAATATTTTCAAAATAAGAAGATAAATCAATGGAATTTTTTGTTGTTTGAGTTGTTGGCATGGAAGTGTTTTGATTGCTTGATGAAGTTGAATTTTCAGCAGAGGTGCAATTTGTAGTGAATAAACAAATTGTTATAACGCAGATGATTTTTACAAGTGTTTTAAACATAAAAAAATCCTTTCTATAAAATATGATTTTTAAGATTATAACATAGACTTGATGAATTGTCAATCCAAGTGCGACACTTCTTTTAAAAATAAATTAAATGGATT
>OODM01000871.1_pt1 | contig 15631 bp, 17 predicted proteins | sample 1671471 | NCBI WGS metagenome assembly OODM01 (sample SAMN06348160, study PRJEB24527) | human gut metagenome | biome: human gut; feature: ankylosing spondylitis patient; material: feces | host: Homo sapiens | place: China | collected 2015-10 | reverse complement strand
GGACAGACCGCCGGGCGCGGGCGGCTGGGACGCAGCTTTACCAGCCCGGCGGGCAAGGGGGTGTACTGTTCGGTAGTGCTGCGCCCGCCGCTGCCTGCCGCCAACGCCCAGACCGCCACTATCGGCGCGGCGGTGGCGGTCTGCCGGGCGGTGCAGACGCTGTGCGGGCTGGAACTTGCCATCAAGTGGGTGAACGACCTATATTACAAGGGCAAAAAGGTGTGCGGCATCCTGACCGAAGCCGGTACAGACCTTGAAAGCGGTCAGCTGGAATGGCTGGTGGTGGGCATTGGGCTGAATCTGACCGCCACAGCTGAGGACTTTCCCCCGGAGCTGACCGCCAAAGCAGGCAGCCTATACCCCGGCGGCCCTGCCCCGGTAAGCCGGGCGGCGCTGGCGGGTGCCATCGGGCGGGAGCTGTTAGCGCTGTGCCCGGGTTTTGAATGCCTGGACGAGTACCGCGCCCGCTGCTTTGTGCCCGGCCACTGGGTGACCGTGTGCACCGGCACCGAGACCTACGCCGCACAGGCGCTTTCCATTGACGATGCCGGGCGGCTGGTGGTGCAGCGGGAGGGCGGCCGCATCGAAGCGCTGCGCTGCGGCGAAGTGACTATCCGTCCCACTAAGACGGAATAAACGGATACAAAAAGCCCGCCGGGCATTGTGCACGGCGGGCTTTGGTTTACAGTTTACTCTGCCTTGGTCTCGGGCTTTGCCTCAGCCTTGGCTTCCGGCTTTGCTGCGGGGGCAGCAGCGGGAGCGGCGGGCTTCACCACGGGCTTCGGGGGATTGGGATCGTCCTTCAGCGGGAACAGGATGATGTGCTTGGGGCACTTCTGGGCGCACATACCGCAGCCCTTGCACTTGTCGTAATCAATGCGTGCCACGCCGTCCACAACATGGATAGCGTCGAACTTACAGGTGCGCTCGCACATGCCGCAGGCGATGCAGGAGGTGGTGCACAGCTTGTTTGCCACAGCACCCTTGTCCTTGTTGGAGCACATGACCACCGGCTTGCGGGGGCCGGCAGCGTCGATCATGATCACCTGCTTGGGGCAGATGTTGGCACAGGCACCACAGCCGGTGCACTTGTCCTTGTCCACCTTTGCCACACCGTCTACGATGTGGATGGCGTCGAACTTACACACCTTGGTGCAGTCGCCCAGACCGATGCAGGCGAAGGAACAGGTCTTGGGGCCGCCGTACAGGGCTGCCGCAGCAGCACAGGTCTGGATGCCCTTGTAGTCGTAGGCGGGCTTGCAGTGCTCGGAGCTGCCCTGACACTGCACAACAGCCTTCTTCTCTACGGCGCTTGCCTCGCCGCCCATGATCTTGGCAATGGCAGCGGCAGCCTTGGGGCCGCCGGGTGCACACTTGTCGCAGGGCACGCCGTCCAGAACAACTGCCTTGGCGTAGTCGGCACAGCCGGCGTAGCCGCAGCCGCCGCAGTTTGCGCCGGCCAGGCAGGCAGAAACTTCCTCAATGCGGGGGTCTTCCTCCACCGCCATGAACTTTGCGGCAGCCACCAGAACGATAGCACCCACAGCGCCCACGATGGTGCACAGGATAACAGCAGATACAATATTCATAGTCCTGTTCCTCCCTTACAGCGTAACATTGAACAGGTTTTCGACGATGCCGCCGAAGCCCATGAAGGACAGGCTGGTGATTGCAGCTGCGATCAGGGTGATGGGCAGGCCCTTGAAGGGTGCCGGGGGATCGCAGGCTTCCACGCGCTTACGCACGCCGCTGAACATGACCATGGCCAGCATAAAGCCGCAGCCTGCGCCGATGGCGCAGATCAGAGCCTCGATGTAGGCGTAGCCAAAGCCGTGTGCAGCCACATCTGCGCCGTAGTCGCCCACGACCAGAATGGTAACGGCCAGCACGCAGCAGTTGGTGGTGATCAGGGGCAGATAAACGCCCAGCGAGTTATACAGTGCAACGATGTACTTCTTGAGGAAGATCTCGATGAACTGCACCAGCACAGCGATGACCAAAATGAACACGATGGTCTGCAGATAGCTCAGACCAGCCTTGTCCAGAATGAAGATCTGGATGGGGAAGGTAACGGCCGTTGCCATGAACATGACAAAGATGACAGCACCGGACATACCAACAGCGGAATCCAGCTTTTTGGAAACGCCCAGGAACGGGCAGATACCGTAGAACTTCACCAGCACATAGTTGTTGACAAGAATCATGCTGAAGAAGATCGCAGCGAGTTTGACGAGCATCTTATTCCGCCTCCTTCTTCAGATTGTCAAGATCACAGCAGCTCTTGCGCTCGATGCGGGCGTCCAGCTTGCCTTCCAGCCACACACAGCCGGCCATCAACAGGCCAAAGCAGAAGAATGCACCGGGAGCCTGCGTCATGATGGAGACCTTGGCAACGCTTTCCGGGATGATCTGGAAGCCCAGCCAGGTGCCGCTGCCCAGGATCTCACGGATGGAGGCCATCAGAGTAGCGGTGAGGGTGTAGCCGAGGCCCATGCCCACGCCGTCCAGTGCGGAATCCACCACATTGTTCTTGCAGGCGAACATCTCGGCACGGCCCAGAATGATACAGTTGACAACGATCAGGGGCAGGAACACGCCCAGAGCGTTGTACAGGCTTTCCATGTAGGCCTGCATGAACATCTGCACGATGGTCACAAAGCCTGCAATGATGACGATGTAGCAGGGCAGATGCACCTTGCCGGGGATGACTTTCCGCAGCAGGGAGATCATGATATTGGAGCACACCAGCACGAAGGTGAAGGCGGCGCCCATGCCCAGTGCGCTGGAAACTGCCGTGGTAACGGCCAGAATGGAGCAGGTGCCCAGAACCAGACGCAGAACAGGGTTTTCTTTGATGATGCCGTTGGTAAGGATGCTTACCTTGGACTTATTTTCTTGTGCCATTTCTTACCAACCTCCTTTTATGCCAGCTCGTTGAAGCAGTTGATACAATCATTGATGGCAGCAAACAGAGCGGTGGACGAAATGGTTGCGCCACTGTACGCATCGAAATCCTGATTCATCACAATGTTCTTGGTGCCGTCCATGCCGTTGAACTGTGCCAGGAAGTCATCGGTGGACACATTGGAGCCGATGCCCTTGGTCTGGGTAGAAGCGTCTACCCAGATGCCGGTCTCGGCACCGTTGGCGTCAAAGCCCATAATGACGGTCAGGATGCCGCCGTCAAAGCCCTTTTCTTCGGCCTTGATGGCAATGCCGCCATCGGGAGCCTTTACCACGCCGGTAACATTGGCGGTGGTGTAATCGGTCACTTCCTCCAGCGTAGCTGCGTCCGAAACAGAGGGCATCACGCTGACATAAGCAGCCAGCGTGGTGCGGCGGGTGTTCTCCTTGATAACGGGAGCGGTCATGCCGTTCACCAGAGCCAGCAGCAAGCTGACGATCAGAGAGATGACGGTCAGCACAACAATGGGCTTACCGGTGGTTTCCCAGCTGGAATTTGCAGTCTTACTCATTTGCCAGCACCCTCCTTCGCTTTCTTTGCAGGCTTCACATAGCCATACGGGGTCTGACGGGTCAGATCATTGATGTACGGTACCCACAGGTTCATGAACAGCAGTGCGAAGGACACGCCCTCGGTGTAGCTGCCCCAGTAGCGGATAGCAAAGGTAACGATGCCAAGGCAAACGCCGTACACCAGCTTGCCCTTCAGGGTAAAGGGGCTGGTAACGTAGTCGGTAGCCATGAACACAGCGCCGAACAGCAGGCCGCCGCTCAGCACGGCAACCAGTGCGCTGTGCAGATCCTTGGTAGCGATCAGGTAGAACACGAACACGCTGCCAACGTAGGAAGCAGGGATAGCGATGCTGATGGTCTTGGTAGCCACCAGATAGACAAGACCCAGCACGATAGCCAGTGCGCAGGTCTCGCCCAGCACACCGCCGTGGATGCCCATGAACAGATCCAGCAGGCTCAGCTTGGAGGGATCTGCCACAGCCAGCGGGGTAGCCTTGGACAGCTGGTCCACCGCTGCATCCGGGAACACCCACTTATTCATGGAACCGGCAAAGCTGATAAACAGCACGATACGGCCCACCAGAGCGGGGTTTGCAAAGTTCATGCCAATGCCGCCGAACAGCTGCTTGACAACAATAATTGCCACCAGATCGCCGATGATCAGCTGACCGATGGGCATACCCACGGGCACGTTCATGGCCAGAATGATGCCGGTGACCACAGCGGACAGGTCGCTGATGGGGTTTGCACGCTTCAGCAGCTTGCAGTACAGCCACTCAAAAACCACACAGGCCACCACGGAAACGGCGGTGACCAGCAGGGCGCGCACGCCGAAAATGATCGCAGAGGCAACCACGCAGGGGCACAGTGCAACGATCACGTTGGCCATCAGGCTTTGGGTGGTCTCGTCACTGCGGACATGCGGGGAAGCCGAAACAATAAGCTTCGTATCCATTACTTATTGCCTCCTTTTTTGATTTCGCCAAGATAGAAGGCCTTGGCCAGACTCATCATCTGGGTGACCGGGCGCTTTGCCGGGCAGACGAAGGAGCAGCTGCCGCAGTTGAAGCAGTAGTCAGCGTGCAGCTTGCCCAGCTCCTGCACATCGCGGGCGGCGTAGGCCTGATTGACCTCCACGGGCTCCAGACCCATGGGGCAGTACTCCACGCAGCGGCCGCAGCGGATGCAGGGGTTGACCTGTGCGGGCTGTGCAGCTGCCTTGCTCAGCAGGATCAGACCGGAAGTGGTCTTGGTGGTGGGGTAGGAAAGGTTCTCCACAGCGGGGCCCATCATGGCACCGCCGGCAACCACCTTGCCCAGCTCGCCCTTAACGCCCACATAGTCCAGAATGTCCTGATAAGCGGTGCCCACGGGCACAACAACGTTCTGGGGCTTTGCGCAGGCATCGCCGTCCACGGTGATGGTACGCTGGACCACCGGCATACCGGTAGCCAGATACTTGCCCAGCGTGGAAACGCTGGTCACGTTCATCACGATAGCGCCTGCATCGGCGGGCAGACCGCCGTGGGGCACCTCACGGCCGAGGCACTTCTCAATGAGGATCAGCTCTGCGCCGGTGCCGTAGACACTGGGCAGGGGCTTGACCTCGATAGCGCTGTCGTCCTTGGTCTTTTTGCACAGCAGGTCGATGCACTCGGGCTTGTTGTTCTCAATACCAATGATGCACTTCGGGATGCCGGTATACTGCAGCACAGCCTTGATGCCGCGGATGATATCATCGCTGCACTCCAGCATCTCCTGCGTGTCGCTGGTCAGCCACACCTCGCACTCGGAGGCGTTGATCAGTAAAGTATCCACCGACTGCTTGGGCTGCAGCTTCACATCGGTGGGGAAGCCTGCGCCGCCCAGACCTACCAGACCGCACTCGCGCACGGCGGCAAGGAAGCTGGCCTTATCGGTGACTTCCGGTGCCTTGACAGCCGGGTCTACGGTCTGCTTGCCATCGGTCTTGATGACAACAGAATCGCACATACGGCCATTGGACAGACGGAAAGGTTCCACTGCAGCTACCGTACCGGAAACGCTGGAGTGGATGTTTGCGGAGACAAAGCCGCCCGCCTCACCGATCTTGGTGCCGACGAACACTTCATCGCCTTTTTTCACCAGAGCCTTGGCGGGTGCGCCAATGTGCTGGCTCATAAGGATGCGTACCTGCGCGGGCAGAGGCATCGGGATAGGTTTGCTTGCAGCAGTTGCCTTGTCATGCGGCGTATGCGCGCCAAGCGCCGCACGTTTCAGCTTGTTCAACATGGATTTCAAATCCCCCATTCTGCTTGAATTGCTATCCCCACGCCCATGCAGGCGCACTGGTACAGGGACAGCAGCTGCTTAACACACTTATTGTATCATTTTGGCGCGGGAAGTCAACGACATCACGGCTCAAATGATGAATTTTCCTGAACTTTCTTATTCGTTTTCGTCGATTAGTTTTAACTAACCACCGTATTTTTCTTTTTGTTCTCCCTCTTCTGCCGTTTGCCTTTACTGCGGGAATATGCTATACTATACCTAACATGACAGGCGGAACGTCCCCCGCTCCGCTCCCGAACTTCACAAGGAGGCACCAAACCATGAAAGTTCTCAAAGCTCTGCTCGCCGTCCTCACCACACTGGCTGTCGCCCTGACCGCCATTCTGCTGCTCTGGCAGGATAAAAGCGCCCCGCGCTATATCAAGATCTACGAAAACGAGCAGTAATTATTTCTTGCAAAACAGCACCCCGGCCAAGCGGTAAAACCGCCCGGCCGGGGTGTTTTTGCGTTATCCGGCAGACCACACAAAAACGCCGCCGACTTTTCGTCAGCGGCGTTTGCTTATATCAATAGGTCATCACGACCACCATAAAGGGAATTTTTTTCCTTGTTTCAGGGTCGGTGTTCTGCACAACGCCCACGCCCACAAGGGTAGCTTCCGTGCTCGTGACCAGTGCCGGTTTCCATTTGCCGGTGTCCTTTACCCAGCCGCGGATCACGCTCTCTGTGGGATACGCGCCGTAGCCGCCTACGCCCACCAGCTTTTTACCCTTTACCGGCAGCTGGCTGATGTCGTTCCAGTCCTTCGTATACCGCTTGCCATTCGGGTCGGTGCCGTACTTGCCAAGCAGCCAGTCCAGCTGCAATTTTGCCATTTTTTCAGCCATGGCGCAGACCTCGGCGTCCATGGTCAGCGGGGTGTTATTGCCGTTGTTCTTGCGCACTGTGTTCAGTGCTTCCACCACTGCGGCCACCTTCTGCGCCTCGGTCTTTTTGTCGGTGGGGTCTTTGCCGGTCTCGCTGCTGCCCGGCGTATCCGGCGCGTCCGGCGCGTCCGGCGCGGAAGGGCCGGAGGGCCCGCAGGCTGCTAAAAGCAGCAGCGCCATTGCAGCTGCAAGAGCCACTGCCGTCCATCGTTTCCAAAGCTTCATCTGTGGTCCCTCGCTTTCTCCTTATGGGAGCGCATTGCTCCCCAGTTTCATCTTATCCTCTGCTGCGGCGCGCTGTCAATGGGCAGATGCGCCAAACTTTGCCGGAAAGTTTCGGCAAAGCGTGCAAAAGCAGGAATATTTTGAATGCGCGCCGCGCCTTCCGGGTTGCGGCACCCAGCATCCGCATCGTGCCTTGGGCGGCACTCGCATCTTGCTGGCCGCTGCCCCAACAACTCCTCCCTGTTTCCGCCACTGGCGGCGGTCGTCGTCGTTGCAGCGGAAAAATTATTTTTTATTCGCAATTCCGGAAAATCTGCCGATTTTCCAGAATTGCCTTTTCACGGGGTTCTGCACGCAAAAAGGCTGCCGCACAGCCTGTGTGCGGCAGCCCGGGGTGCGCATCAAGTTTTGCTCGGAGTAGTCTCAGTGTAGGTGAGCAGAATCAGGATATAGTTCTCATCGCCGATCTTGTGCGTAGCTGCGCCGATCTCGACCTTATTGTCATTGGGGTTGAACGTGCCGGTGACGGGGCCCACAAACCGGTAGAGGCCCGCGGCCCCTGCCATCCACTGCATCTTCAGGAATTCGCCCATCACGCCGCTGCTCTTGATCTGACTGTCGACATCGATCGGGTTGAACATGCAGGGCGTTTTTTCGAGGTCAATTTTGGCTGCCTTTATAACAGCAGGATCCAGCAGCAGTTCCTTGGCATCCTTGCCGTTGTTTGCCTCCTGCGCGGCGGCCGTATCGGCGGCTGCCAGCAGCGCTGCTGCCATTTCATCTGCCTTTTTGGTGTGGGTCACAGTTTCGTTTACGTCTGTTAAATTATCGATCGTTATTTTCAGCAGCTCGTCCTGCATGGCGTAGCTATTGCCGCCGCCGCAGCCTACCATCGTTAATGCCAGTGCAGCGGCCAGCACGGCGGCTGCCAATTTTTTGAACAGTTTCATCGTTTCCTCCTTGCCGCAGCCTGCAATAAGTCTGCCGGGGCAGCTGCTGCAGACCGCATCTTGTAACTATACCGTTCCGGTCTTGGGGCATCCGTAAGGGCTGTCACAGCCCGGACGCTCTTATTTCATGAGCATAAGCACCCAGTTCTCGCCGTCAAGCGTGCCGATGGCAAGACCAAACTCAAATTTTCTTCCGATGTGAGGATCGCCGATTGCAAGATCAGCATCCCGCCGAAGCTGATCTGCAAGACTAAAAGGCTTAAACTGATTCATGGTATCGCTGATGTAACTCGGAACGTACACCAAGGAGACTTTATAAGCATCCTTTTCCGGGTCAATGCCGAACTTTTGCAGGAACGTCTCATCATCCAGCAGATCCTGCAGATTCGGCCAATCTGCGCCTTCGTCCAAAGCAGCGATCTCGTTATTATACTCTGTCAGCAGCTTTGCCGCCAAGGCATCCAGGTCCTTGCTGTTCGTGGCCTGCTCGTTACGCATAACAGCATCATCCGAGACAGCATTCTTGACCTGCTGGGCAAGGCCTGTCTTGGAGCCGCCGCAGCCCACCATCATCAGTGCCAGAGCCGCCACCAGTACGGCAGCCGCCAGTTTCTTGAACAATTTCATGCTTCATGCCTCCTTCTTCGTCAGACACTATCCTATGCGGCCCGGACGTTTTCCAAGCCTGCTTTCTTTCATTTTACCGTTTCTTTTGCTTTTTATCAATGCACAGATGCTATAAAGTTTTTTCAGCCAATTTCAGCAATTTGCGCAAAAAAGGCTGCCGCACGGAATGTGCAGCAGCCTTTCGGGCTTAGTAATCGTTTTCGCAGCCAAGCAGGAATTTCATGTAGGCAAAGGTGCGCTCCCGCCCCAGGTCCCGCACCATGCACAGCAGCTTTTCCAGCAGTGCCCGGGTCTCCGGGTGCATCAGGTAGTGATCCTTGCTGCGCTGGTAGTACTCCCATGCGGAGGCATCGGTGTACTTGTCGCCCAGATAGATCTGGCTTGCCGCCACCCGGTCGCACACCATCTCGCAGACGTAGCGCAGGGGGATCTTCATGCCGGTCAGGCCGGTCTTGGTGGTGCTGTAATCGATCCAGTATTCCAGATGATGCTTGTTGCGCCCCTTGTGGTGCAGCCACGCCGAGGTGTAGCCCTTGGCTGCGCGCTCCGCCTCGTTGGGGCTGTGGTCACCCTGATAATAGATGCACCCGGGGATGAACTCGGTGGGGCTGTACTTGCTCAGGTCGTGGGCAAGGCCCTGCTCATACAACCCGCATTCAAAGCAGTATTTCATCACCAGCAGCTTGTGCCGGGTGATGGTCTCGAAATGACCCTTGATGTTCATGCTGTTATTCCCTCCACTGCACCGTGATGCGTCCCTCTTTCAGCCCGCGCAGATCATCGCTTTCGGAAAAATCCTCCCGGTCCATGGTCAGGTTGGGGTTGTAGTAGGGGTCGTGCAGGATGTTCGCCTTGCCGTGCACCTCGTACAGGCGCTGCTGCTCGGCGGCAAAGCGCCGTGCCTTTACCGGGTCTTTCTCGTCCCCGCCGCGGCTCTTGCTCTCGTAGTGGGTCAGCTGGGCGTAGGGCGTCCACGCAATGCGATAGCCCGCATCCCGCACCCGCAGGCAGAAGTCCACATCGTTGAAGGCCACCGCAAAGGCTTCGTCCAACCCCTTTACCTCGTCCCACACGCTGGTCTTTACCAGCAGGCAGGCACCGGTCACAGCGGAAAAGTCCTGCACCGTGGCGGTGCGGAACAGATAGCCGCTGCCGCCAGCCTTTTTGTACTTATGGCTGTGCCCCGCGTAGCCCCCCAGCCCGGTAATGACGCCCGCGTGCTGGATGGTCTCGTCCGGGTAAAAGAGCATGGCACCGCACACTGCCGCCCCGCCGGGGTGGGCGCATTGGCGCAGAAGTTCAGTGAGCCATTCGCCGCTGCGCACCTCCACATCGTTATTCAGCAGCAGCAGATACGCGCCGGTGGCGTACTTGCGGCCAAAGTTGTTGATGCCGGAAAAGTTGAAGCCCTTTTTCGGGTAGGTGACCACCCGCAGACCGTCGTAGCGCTGCTGCGCCTTTTTATAGTAGGCAAAGGTGGAGGGGTCGGTGGAGTTGTTCTCCACCACGATCACCTCAAAGTGCTCCCATTCAGTCTTTGTCCAGATGCTGTGCAGGCACTTTTCCAGATCCTCGGTGTGGTCCTTGTTGGGGATGAGGATGCTCACCTTTGGTTCGCCCACGATGTCCCACTTCACCCGGTAGGTGCTGGGGAACAGACCGTCCTCCACCGTGCCGGTGCGCCCGGTGCGGGTCAGGTGGTCTGCCAGCGCCTTTTTGGCCGCTGCCGCCACATAGGGCTTGGCGTCTGCACCGCCGGAGGTAGACCCCGCGTGCACCCGCCAGTAGTAGAGCACCTGCGGCACATGGGCGGCACCGCCGGTCTTTTCCAGCAGACGCAGGAACAGATCATGATCCTGACTGCCGTCGCATTCCGGGCGCTCACCGCCCAGCTGCTCCCACAGTGTCTTTTTAAACACCGCCAGATGGCAGATGTAGTTGCAGCACAGCAGGTAGTCCGGGGCGTAGTCCGGCTTGAAGTGCGCCACCATGGGGCGGCGGATGCTCTTGGTGAACAGCGCTTCGTCGCTGTACAGAAAACCGTCCGGTTCTCCGCGCTGCCGCAGCTGCAGGATGGCCTTGCCCATGGTATACAGAGCATGGGGTGCCAGAATGTCGTCGTGGTCTGCCAGCGCCAGATATTCCCCTGTTGCCAGCTGTGCGGCAGCGTTGGTGTTGGCGGCAATGCCCTTATTTTCGATCTTTTTATATACGATCTGTTGATTCTTTTGCTGATATTCCTTTACGATCCGCTCCACGTCCCCGTGGGCGGCGTCCGAAGCATCGGCAAGGCAGAGCTGCCCGTTGGGCGCGGTCTGCCCCACAAAGGATTCCAGAAATTCCCGCAGGTATTTTTCCGGGGTATTGTACAGCGGGGTCAGCACCGAGATGGTGGGCAGACCGCAGTCTGCCGCCGTTTTGCCTGCCATCTCTGCACGCTGGGCTTCCAGCACCTTTTTGGTGGGCAGGTAGCGTGCGCGTTTGCCAAAGCAGCGGCGTTTAACAAAGCCCGCACCGCGCATGACCATGGTGGACAGACCCTCGTCCTTTGTCAGCTGCACGGCATAGCCGGCAAGCTCCTTGGCGCGTTTCAACCGTACGTTCATATCAGACCTCGCCGCGCTGAGTCGCCTTGTAGGCGGCGCAGACTGTTGCGGTGTCCCCGTTCATTTTCAGGTGGCCGTGGCTCAGCCATGCCACCTTGGTGCACATCCGCTCGATCTGCTCGATGGAGTGGGACACCAGAATGACCGTGGTGCCGCCCGCCATCAGCTCCTGCATCCGCTTTTCGCACTTCTGCTGGAACAGGAAATCGCCCACCGACAGCACCTCGTCCGCAATGAGGATATCGGGCTTGGTGATGGTGGCAATGGCAAAACCAATGCGCGCCACCATGCCGGAGGAGTAGTTTTTCAGCGGCACGTCCAGAAAATTTTCCAGCTCGCTGAATTCCACGATCTCGTCAAATTTTTCGTCCAGATACTTGGGCGAAAAGCCCAGCACCGTGCCGTTGAGATAGATGTTCTCGCGGGCGGTCAGGTCCATATCAAAGCCCGCGCCCAGCTCGATGAGCGGGGCGATGGTGCCGTTTACGGTCACCTTGCCCTTGCTGGGCTTGTACACCCCGGCAATGGTCTTGAGCAGGGTGGATTTGCCCGAGCCGTTCAAGCCCACAAGGCCGTAAAAATCGCCGGGCATAATGTCCAGACTGACGTCCTTTAAAGCGTAGAACTCGTCGTACTGCAGCCGTCCCTGCACCATGGCCAGAAAGTACTCTTTCAGGCTCTCATGCTTTTCCTTGGAAAGGTTGAAGCACATGGAAACATTGTCCACTTTGATGATCGGTTCCATTGTTCTCCCTCCTTAAATGTGCAGCACAAAGCGATCCTGCGTTTTGCGGAACATCCACAGCCCCGCCACCATGGACACGACCGCGCAGATGCCGCAGACAAGGAACATATTTACGTCCAGCGGGATGCCCCACATCACCGTGCGGCGGAAGCCCGTGATATACCAGTACATGGGGTTCAGTTTGATGATCTGCTGCATATTGAAGCCGCCGATGGAAAAGGTCATCTGGGTGGGGTCGTAGAAGATGGCGGAGAAATACAGCAGCGCGGTGACGAACACGCTCCAGATATGCATGATATCCCGGAAGAACACGGTAGCCGCCGCTAAGAACATACTGACCCCGAGACTGAAGAAGAACAAGGTCACCAGCGGATACAGCGCTTCAAAAATAGTCAGATGGAAGGGCGCGCCGGTAAAGATCATGACCAGCAGCAGCGCCACAAAGCTGAACACGCAGTTCACCATGGCAAAACAGCATTTTTCCAGCGGGAAGATATACTTGGGGATATACACCTTTTTCAGCAGCGGGGCGGCGCTGAGCACGCTGCTCATGCTGGTGGAGGTAGCTTCGTTGAAGAAGTTGAACAGCAGCTGACCGCACATCAGAAAGACGGCAAAGTTGTCGATGCCGCTGCCCCGCATATCCATCAGGCTGCTGAACACCGCCCAGTACACAAGGCACATCAGCAGCGGGTTCAAAACGCTCCACACCACGCCCAGCACGCTGCGGCGGTATTTCAGCTTGAAATCACGGCTTACAAGGTTCCACAGCAGATAGCGGTAGCGCCAGAAGCCGTTCCACATCCCTTTGAGTTTTGCCACGGGCGATCACCACTTTTCAAAATACTCGAACTTCTGGGCGGCAAAGGGCTCGTGCAGCTTGTCCTTTGCGCTGGTCTTGTGCTCGCAGCCGCAGTCCGGCCACTGCACGTTGACGGTGGGGTCGTCGTAGGGGATGCCGCCCTCGCTGGTGGGGTCATAGACATCGGTGCACTTGTAGCAGAACTCTGCCACATCGCTCAGCACCAGAAAACCATGGGCAAAGCCCTCCGGGATATAGAACATCTTCTTGTTGTCCTCGGAGAGGGTGACGCCCACCCACTTGCCAAAGGTAGCGCTGTGGGGACGGCAGTCCACGGCTACGTCATACACCTCACCCTTGGTCACGCGCACCAGCTTGCCCTGGGTGTGGTTCTTCTGGAAGTGCAGCCCGCGCAGCACGCCCCGGGTGGAGCGGCTCTGGTTGTCCTGCACGAATTCCTTGTCGATGCCGGCCTCTGCGAACTGGTCCTTCTGGTAGGTCTCCATAAAATAGCCGCGGTCATCGCCGAACACCTGCGGCTCAATGACCACCACGCCGGGGATCTCGGTCTGCGTAAAAATAAACTTGCCCATGATATTGTACCTCTCTTTTTTTCTGAAAGTTTTTTCTTTATCTGGAAAAGTCTGGTTTTGAACAGGCTTTTACGCTTTGTTATGGTGCTTTGCCGTTTTGCGGCGCTTTTTCAGGCGGGCGTGCAGCCGCAGCACCAGCACCGTGACCACGGCTGCGCCTATGGTGCACCCCACCGAGATGCCCGCCAGCAGCCATGCGCTGCTGCCTGGCTCCACGTCCTTGGCAGTATCCAGCTTTTTGCCGGCGCTCTGTTCCAGCAGCTCGGCAAGACCGGTGATCTCGGCCTTCACCCGCACGCTGGTACTCTCCTGCTTTGCGCCGCCGTTCAGGGTATACACCGCATACACGGCGGGTTCTGCGCCCAGCAGATACTGCTCCGGCAGTTCCAAATCCACGGTCACATCCTGCGCGGATAAGCCCTCGGCCAGCAGCAGCTTCACCCCGGGGTCGACCACCGTGACCGTACCAAGGCTCTGCCCGCCGCCCGCCACTGCCAGCTGTGCGGTAACGCTGCCGCCGGGCAGCTGGGTGTAGTTTTTGTAGGTGGCAAAGGCGTAGTCCAGCAGGGTGCGCACATCATTATATTTGTCGGTGCTCAGCTGGCTTTGCATGGTCACACAGATCAGCCGCACCCCGTCCTGCTCCGCCAGACAGACATAGCTGTACCTGGCGGTGTTGGTGTAGCCCAGCTTGGAGCCCAGCACGCTGTCGATGTGGTAGCGGCTGGAGCCGATGCGGATCTTATCCTGCTGGGAGAAGTAACGGATCACCGGCTGGATGTTGGTGGACTGCATGGTGTACATCTGGTTGCGGGTGAACACCTCCTCAAACCCCGGCTGCTGCAGCGCCCAGCGCAAAATCTGCGCCATATCGTAGCAGCTGGTGTAGTGATCCTCATCGCTGATGCCGTGGGGGTTTGAAAAGTGGGTGTGGGCAAGCCCTAATTCCTCCACCTGTGCATTCATGGCCGCCACGCCATCCGCGATGGTGCCGCCGCCGAAATACTCCGCCAGCAGGTTGGCGCCGTCGTTGGCGCTGGCCATCTGGGTGGCGTACAACGCATCCACCAGGGGAACTTCTTCCCCTTCCAGCAGAGCGATGTGGCTGGAATCCGTGCCCGCCAGCGAGTAGACGTCCTCGTGGCTCACGGTCAGCTTTACGTCATCCCAGTCTCCCTGCGCCTTTTCGCAGGCAAGACCAAGGGTCATTACCTTGGTAATGGAGGCCGGGTGCAGCTCCTCATCCATATTCTGCTGCGCCAGCACAAGGCCGGTGTCTGCATCCATGATGCAGTATGCCCGGGTATTGGCCAGCGCCGGGCCGGCTGCTGCCGCGCCGGGCACCAGCACAGCGCCTATCAAAAGCAGCACAGTGCACAGTGCTGCGGTAAATTTTTTCATCTGGTATTCTCCGCTTATCCGTTTTATGCCGACAAGATATCATTTGAAGTATACCACATTTTTTCCCCGCTGAAAAGAGATTTACACATTCCTTTGTCCCAGCAGCACCGGTTGCAGCTGCTCACCCCGCAAAGCGGCGTCCACGGCGGCGGGCAGCAGGGCAAGGTCGGCCTTCAGGCTCTGGGGCTTGGCAAAGGGGTCGTCCTGCCCGTAGGGCACAAAGTAATAGTGCTTGCGCTGGCACAACCGCGCCATATTTTCGCCGGAGGCGCCAAGGCCGTCGTTGGTAGACACTGCCAGCACCACCGGGCTGCCCACCCGCAGCAGGCTTTTGGCGGCAAGGGTCACCGGCGTATCCGAAAGTCCCGCCGCCAGCCGCGCCAGCGTTGCGCCGGTGCAGGGGGCGACCACCAGCGCCTGCGCCAGCCGCCGGGGGCCCAGCGGCTCCACCGCCTGCAGGGTATCCAGCACCGGATGCCCGGTAACGGCCTGTAAGCGCTGCCGCCAGCTTTCCCCGGTGCCGAACCGGGTATCCTGCTGCACGGCAAAGCTCATGACGGGCAGCAGCGTCCAGCCCTGTGCCGTCAGTGCCTGCGCCGCGCCCAAGGCGTCCTCCAACGTGCAAAAACTGCCGCACACCGCAAAGGCAAGACAGCCCTTTTTCTCTATGATCATATCTTCTCCTCCCGCTCCTGCAAAATGGTCTGCACCGTGCGCGCCAGCGCCTCCCCTGCCGTTTCCGGTGCCCAGACCGTCGGCAGGCTCAGCGCGTGCAGCGCCGTGTGCCCCAGCCGCCGGGCGGCGGCAAAGTCCGTGCCGCCGGGCTTTGAGGCCAGATCCACGATCAGACACCCCTTCGGCAGCGCCGCCAGCACTTGCGCTGTCAGCACCGGCACGGGGATGGTGTTCACCACCGTATCAAAGGCGGCAGCTGCGGCAGCAAGGTCTGTCAGCGGCACCGCCCGCAGCCCCTGCTCCTCTGCCATGGCCCGCTGCACCGGGCGGCG
>OODM01000862.1_pt1 | contig 15779 bp, 18 predicted proteins | sample 1671471 | NCBI WGS metagenome assembly OODM01 (sample SAMN06348160, study PRJEB24527) | human gut metagenome | biome: human gut; feature: ankylosing spondylitis patient; material: feces | host: Homo sapiens | place: China | collected 2015-10 | reverse complement strand
CGGCCACCTGTGCGGTAAAGGCCACCAGAATGCGCTCGATCTCCTGCGCTTCCTGGGCACGATACTGCAGGATGCGGGCATTGGCTTCCACGACAGCCTGCGGTTCCACAAACACCGTTGCACCGGTAGAGGAAACGTCATGGATGATGCCGCTCACTTCGCCGCGGTATTCGCTCTTGACCGGGACAACGTAGCGGCCATTGCGCATGGAGACCACACTCTCCTGCAGATATTTTGAGGTGTCCATGTTGCGCACCATGCTTTCCAGACGGTCGCGAATGCTGTTTTCGGTCGCACGGATCTTCTTGCGCAGGTCGTTCAGGGTGCGGGAGGCCGTGTCGGCCATCGCATCCGGGGCAAGGATCGCACTGGAGATCTGCTGTTCCAGACCCGGCTCCGGGGACAATGCATAGAACAGATCATCGGTCGGGAGCATATCGTGCTCCGAAGAACCGTACCAGTTGGTCAGGTTCTGGAAGTTGCGCAAAGCACCGGCCACCATCAGCAGCTCGCCCATGGAAAGCACGCCGCCCTTGACCGCACGGGCGGCCAGCGCACTGACGCCCTCCACTCCGCCGAAACGGGGCGAACCGTTCTTAATCAGCAGCGTATTGATGGCATCCGTCTGCTCCAGCGCATAGCGCACCTCGTCCGGGTCACACTGCGGCTCAAGTGCCAGGAGCTTCGCCTTTGCTTCCTTACATACACAGCCCTCCGCAGCACGGGCGATGATCTTATCCAGTTCTAATGTTTTTAAGTAGCTTGTTTCCATAATATCCTTTTGCTCAGGGCAGCACCGTTTTTAAAAAGTCGTAGCTCTTCAGCGGCTTGTCCAGATGCGTTAGCGCATACTGCTCCGCTACGGCTGCCAGCTTTTCCAGACTGCCCACAGAAATCTTGAACGAAAATATTTTTTTGTCCTCCACAAGGCAGATGTGCCGCAGTGCAAACAGTGCATTGCGATCCAGATTGCAGCGTTTCCCAGCCTTGGCCGCACAATCAGCGCAGAGCAGATAGCCCTCCTGCACATCCAGATAAAAGGCATCGCCTGCATCGTAGGTGCCGCAGTCGCGGCAGCACACCAACTGCGGCAGAAAGCCACACTCGCTCATGGTGCGAAGCTCAAAAACGGCCTTGATGGCCCGCAGGTCCGCCTTGTGCTCACTGATCATGTACAGGCAGTTCAGCAGCAGACGCAGTTCCCGCTCAGCTTCCTGTCCGGTGGGGGTCAACGCAGCAGCCATTTCGGCCAGATACATGGCCAGACTCATCCCCTCGATGGAGGAAGAAATGCCGTGAAAGACATTCTTGACGGCCGCTTCGCGCACAGTATACATGTTGCGCCCAGGCACCAGCGTGAATTCCGAATAGCAAAACAGCCCGCACGCGCTGAACAATTTGCTTTTCAGCCGCAGGCTGCTCTGTGCCGAAGCCGAGATCACCCCCAGCCCCGGGGTCAGGATCGTGAGGATCCGGTCCGATTCTTTATAGCGGGTCTCTTTCAACACCAGACCCAGTGTTACAAAGGTCTCCATGATCCGTGTCTCCTGCCGGATGCTCGTCCGGCATCTGTGTCTGTTTGTACTCCAGATAACGGAGAATGTTTCCCGTGCAGGCAAAGGCCTGCCAGCTTGTTTGCACGTCCATTGGCCGGGTCTCCTTTCCGGGCAGCGCCACTGCCGTCAGTGTTCTCTGGCGGCGGTGGCGTTATCCGAGGAAAACCCGCCCTGCATTGGAAAGGCTCAGCGGTTGCCGTTGTTCTGCTTGAAACCGAAATTGTTCAGCAGGAACTCGTTATCCCGCCAGTCCGACTTCACCTTGACCCAGCACTGCAGGTTCACACGGCAGCCCAGAAACTCTTCGCAGTCGGCACGGGCCGCACTGGCGATCTTTTTCAGCATGGCGCCGCCCTTGCCGATGACCATGCCCTTGTGGCTTTCCCGCTCACAGTAAATGTTCACATCAATGTCGATGAGATCGGTGCCGGGGCGCTCCTTGAAGCGCTCCACGACCACCGCGATGCCGTGCGGGATCTCATCGCGCATGAACAGCAGGGCCTTTTCACGGATGACCTCTGCCACCAGTTCCTTCTCCGGCATATCGGTGTAGGCATCATCATCAAAGTAATGGGGGCCTTCTACGGCGTAGCGGCTCAAGGCATCGAACAGCGTTTCACAGCCGTCCTCGTTGCGGACGCTGACCGTGTAGATGTCATCGAATACACCCAGCGCCTTCAGCTCTTCTTTGCGGGCTTCCAGGTCAGCGGCATCCTTGACAAGGTCTGTCTTATTGATGACGGCAATGGCCGGGCCGCCGCTGCTGCGCAGCATGTCCACCAGAACCATCTCGGATTCATTCAGGGCACCATAGGGCTCAAACAGCATCATGGAAACATCCACGTCGGCAATGGAATCGCTGGCGGTTTTGTCCATGCGCTTGCCCAGCTTGTTGCGGGCTTTGTGCACGCCGGGGGTATCCAGCAGCACATACTGCAGCGGGCCGCGGGTGATCACACCGGTAATGCGGGTACGGGTGGTCTGCGGCTTGGAGGTGACAATGGCCACCTTTTCGCCAACCAGCAGGTTGGTCAGGCTGGATTTGCCCACATTGGGGCGGCCGATGACCGCCACAAAAACCGACGACGTATCGTAATGGCCCTGAACGGGCGTCGTGTTACTCAAAATCAAACTCCTGTCTTGCTGTGTGCAGAAATGCACGTTGGATCAAAGGCAAATCATTCGGTGTAGCTCACCGTGCGGGGCAGGCCCAGCTGCAGCAGCACGGCCTCTTCTTTTTCCCGCATCCGCATAGCTTCCAGGCCGCCGTTCTCATGGTCGTAGCCCAGCAGATGCAGCATGGAATGCACGGTCAGAAATGCCACTTCCCGCTGCAGCGGATGGCCGTAGAGGGTCGCCTGCTCCTGGGCGCGCTCCATGCTGATGACGATATCGCCCAGCATTTTGCAGCCGTTGTTTTCGTCCACATCATATTTGCCATCCACACCCAGCGGGAAGCTCAAAACGTCGGTGGGCATGGGCTTGTTGCGGTACTGGTTGTTCAGCTCTGCAATGGCCGCGTTGTCCACAAAGGTCACGCTGATCTCAGCCGGGGCCTCAAAGTGCTCGAACTCCAGCACAGCGTTGCAGGCGCGGCGGATCAGGATGCGGAGGCCGGACGGAACCTTGACGGCCTTCTGGGAATTGGTGATCAGAACTTTATTGGACATAGAATCAGTCCTCTCCTTTCTGGTTTGGTTGTTTTTCGGGATGTGCAGCCCTATCGTATGCCTTGATGATCTCCTGCACAAGGCGATGGCGCACAACGTCTTTTTCGGTAAAATAGCACTGGGCAATGCCCTTGACCTGCTTCAGCACATGCAGCGCATCCACAAGGCCGCTGCGGGTGCGTTCCGGCAGGTCGATCTGGGTCACATCGCCGGTCACAACGACCTTGGAACCCACGCCCATGCGGGTCAGGAACATTTTCATCTGCTCCGGCGTGGTGTTCTGCGCCTCATCCAGAATGATGAAGGAGTCGTCCAGCGTACGGCCGCGCATATAGGCCAGCGGGGCCACCTCAATGATCTGTTTTTCCACCAGACGCTCATATGTTTCAGCACCCAGCATATCAAACAGACCGTCATACAGCGGGCGCAGATACGGGTCCACCTTCTGCTGCAGATCACCGGGCAGAAAACCCAGTTTCTCCCCTGCTTCTACCGCCGGGCGGGTCAGCACGATGCGGGACACCTCCTTGGCCTTGAAGGCCTTTACGGCCATAGCTACGGCGAGGTAGGTCTTACCGGTGCCCGCCGGGCCAACACCAAAGGTGATGGCATTGTTCCGGATGGCATTCAGGTATTCCTTCTGGCCCAGCGTCTTGGGCCGGATGGGCCGCCCTTTGACCGTAACCGTTACAAAATCCTCGGTCAGTTCCCGCACCCGTTTCTCAGCGCCGTCATGAGCCAGGCTGATGCAGTAGCGCACAGTCTGATCCTCCAGCGGGGTATGGTTCTCGATCAGAAGAAGCATGCCTTCCACCGCGCGGCTGGCCGCCGCTACGTTGGCCGGTTCGCCGGAGAGCCGGAGCTGTGTGCCCCGGCAGACGGCCGTAACGGAGAACTCGTTTTCCAGCAGCCGGATGTTCCGGTCACAGTTGCCAAAGACCGCCGCGGCGATCTCTACACTATCCAGTTCAATGTTCTTTTCTGCCATGTGCTCCTCCTGATGTGCCTACTTCGATAGCTATATTGTACCACCAAAATCCTTAGAAGAAAACTATGAAAATTGCACAAAATATTTTTCCAGCTTCCATCGTTTTTCCATATTGCAAAAATGCACTTGACAAACTATATCGCCACACGATATAATGTGCTCACGATATATCGTGTGGCGATATAAAGATTTTCGATCGAAACGGAGAGGTATCGAAACGATGGAAGCCATGGCCCTGACCGAGTCCACCTATTACATTCTGCTTTCTCTTTATCATCCGCAGCATGGATACGGCATCATGCAGCAGACCGAGCAGCTTTCCGGCGGGCGGGTACACCTTGCCGCAGGGACATTGTATGGAGCGCTGAACTCCCTGTGCGAAAAAGGATGGATCCGACAGCTGCCCGTGGAACGTGGGAGCCGCAAAAAAGAGTATCAGTTGACCGCAGAAGGACTTGCAGTCCTGAAGCACGAGCTTGCCCGGCTGCAGCAGCTGGTTGCAAACGGTGAGAGCATCCTGAAGGAGGAATGACCATGAACACGCGCAAAACCATCCATAAAGTCTATCTGGCATGGGATTTCAAGAAGGAAGAACTCTGGCTCAACGAAATGGCGGCGGAAGGCTGGGCTTTGGAGCATGCAGCGTTTTGCTCGTACACCTTCGTGCGCTGTGAGCCGGGCGAATACATCATCCGCATGGAGATGAATGCAGACCGGGACTATCGCAGCTTTGTGGAAGAAACCGGTGCAGAATATGTCGGCGGCTGTGTGAACTGGGTCTATTTCCGCCGCAAAGCCGAGCTCGGGCCGTTTGACTTGTTTTCGGACATGGATTCCCGCATTGCGCATCTTGCACGCATCGGTAAATCGCTCTGGCTGATCTGCCTTGCCAATCTGATCATCGGCGTTGTCAATATCCTAGACGGGCAGACGTTTTCCATTGTAAATCTGCTGTGCAGCGTTCTGCTGGCCTATGGTCTGGGCCGCATCCATGGGATGAATGCATCCCTTGAAGAAGAGCGTGCCCTGCACGAATAAACCTTGTCAAGCCTTTTTGTGCCACAACCGCATAGAAAAACAAAAGGTATCTTTGGGTAAAACAGCAATAGCAAACTTTTCTCCTGCGTGATACAATAGCAAGCGTTGCGTGCCCTGCCGCCGCAGCAAAAAGATTGAAGGAGAAATGAACGATGGAACAATGCTATCTGATGCCCGGACAGGAACGCTGCGAACGATTCAAGGACGCAAACGGTGTTCCGCGCGTTCACTACTCCTACCGTTCCCTGCACGGTGCCTTTTTTGACTGCGAGAGCCGCAGCCTGGAGGAAGCCCAGCATCTGTGTGAGGACTGGCTGGTCGGCCAGGACCGCTGCTACCGCAACTGATCCCATAAAAAAGCAAGCGCCTCTGTTTCATGGATGGTCACTCCATCCGGAGCAGAGGCGCTTTTTGTTGTTAGTTCCACAGCTGTGCGCAGACAAGCTCCAGCACACTGCCCGCAATACAGCGGGATTTATCCGAGATCAGGAAACAGTTGGAAAGCTCTTCCCGGCGGGGGTCCACATCAGCCACCTTGAACCCCGGAGTGACCGGATAGCCGCTGCGCAGCAGACCGCGCAGGATGCCGCCGATCTGTGTGGTGACCGGGATGGATTTGCCTTCCGGCGTCCGGATCTGTGCGATGATCTCCCCTGCTTCCACCAGGTCACCGATCTTTCGCACATCCTGAAAGATGCCTTCCGTCTGCGCATGGATGACCCGCTCCTTGCCATAACCGCCGATGACACCCGGAATACCAGTGTTCGGGATGGCAGCGCCCTCCCGGATGATACGGCCCAGCCGATGGCCGCGCTTCGTCTCGACCACGACATCCACATCCTGTCCGGCTGTAAATCCGGGGCCAAGGGCGATGGTCAGCGGTGCCATATCACGGGTGGTGCCAAGGTTCTTCTTGGCCAGAATGGCATCCACCAATACATCCGGCTTTGCTTGTGCCACGCAGCTGCCTGCCGGGTCGATGAGGACGGGCACCGCATTCTGTGCCCAGACGGTCGGAGCCTGTTCCAGTGTGTCGATACGAACAGCCCTCAGGCCCTCTACCGTTGTTTCACCTTCGTACACAGCTTCGCAGAGCGACACCTGCCGCCGGATAGCCGCCGGGTGAGCGGTTTCCAGTACAAGCACCCGCAGCCCGGCGGACCACAGACGATGGATGGTGCCGGTAGCAAGGTCGCCGCCGCCGCGCACCAGAATCAAGGCATCCTGTTTCATTCGATGGATCCTCCTTCCGGAATGATTTCCAGCAGAAGCTCCATGGAACCACCGCAGGCCGCAACCGCGGCATCTTCGTTTTTGCCGTCGGCCGAAAATGTGACCGTCTGCACCGATGCTGTATGCCCGGCCAGCATTTCAGCGGCGGCCTGCCGAGTACGGTATTCCATGATGCCGCCGCCCACACTGCCCACAGTCGTGCCATCGGGCAGGAGCAGCATTTTGGAGCCGACCTCCCGCGGGGTGGAGCCGTGCCGTGCAATGATCGTCGCCAGCACTGCAGGCTGGCCGTTCTGTGCGGCCTGCTCCATCGCCGCCAGAAGCGCCGGAGCAAAGCCCTCGGTCTGAGGGCGGGCGTTTTTCACTTCCACGATCTGCGCCAGAATGGACAGCGCGATCTCTTCGGCTGTTTTGGCCCCGATGGCAAGTCCGATGGGGGCCTGCACAGCTTCCACCCGTGCAGCATCCGCCCCGGCTTCCAGCAGCTGTCGCCGTACCAGTGTGGCCCGGCCCCGGCTGCCCATCATGCCAACGTAAGCCGCCGGTTTCTGCAAGATCTGCTCCAGGCAGGCCACATCAAAGGCATGGGCGCGGGTCACGACCACAAAGTAGGTCTCTGCCCCGCCGGGTACCTGCTCCAGTGCCTGTGCAAACGGTAAGCAGAGGACCGTGTCCGCTCCGGCATCCCGCAGGTCCTGCGCATATTCCGTGCGGTCCTCCATAGCAAGCACCGGCAGGCCCAGCAGTTTTGCCATCCGTACCACCGATGCCGCTACATGGCCGCCGCCGCAGACAACGATCTGCGGCACCGCACCGAATCGTTCCACAAACACCCGCGTGCCGTCCAGTTCCAGAAACCCGGTGGCTGTGCATTCCTGCAAACGGGAAAGGCTGCGCTGCAATACGCCGCTGCTGTGGGTCTGCCACACCGGGCGCCCGCCGCGCAGCAGCATCCGGCTGCCGGCCTCCGGTCCATCCAGAACCGCCGCAAGGGTACCGTCTCCGGTGACCTGCCCTTTCTGCAGGGCATCAACCAATGCGCTCATAAAATGTTCTCCTGTTCGTCATTGCTCCACCTGCGACACCGCGTCGTAAGCCGCCGGGTCCAGCAGGCTGTTCCAGTGTTCCCAATCCTCCGGCGTCATGCGCCAGGCAAGGCCGCACCCGGCGGAGATCTCCCGTGGGAGCGGGATCAGCCGCCCGGGGATCTGTGCCGTGGCGCAGTGCTTCTCCCAGGCCATGGCTTCCACCGTTGTGCGGAAGGAGAGCACGATATAGGTCTTTTTTGTGCGCATTTACAGCTCCTGTGCCAGCTCCCGCACGGCCTGTGCAGCGTGCAGAGCTTCTTCCATGGTATTGCTGTGTGAAAAGCTGAACCGTACCACGCCCTGTTCCACCGTGCCAAGCGCCTTGTGCATCAGCGGGGCGCAATGTGCTCCGGCCCGCACACAGATGCCGTAGTCCTCCCACAGGATATCGGCCACCCGGGCAGAGTCCTCGTCTCCGATATTCAGAGAGACGATGGGCGCACGCAGAGCGGTCTCAATGTCGCCGTATACAGTCACGCCCGGCATACCGCATACTTCTTCGTAAAAACAGCGAGCCAGTGCAGCTTCGCGGGCGGCCAGCGTTTCCACGCCCTGTGTCAGAAGCCATTGTACTCCGGCGCAAAGCCCCGCAAGGCCGTGCACGTTCAGGGTGCCGGCCTCCAGTGCGGTGGGCATCTGGGCGGGATGCTGCTCGTCATAGCTGTGCACGCCGCTGCCGCCCACTACAAGGGGCGCGATCTGCACACCCGGACGCACATACAGCCCGCCGGTGCCCTGCGGCCCCAGTAAAGCCTTATGCCCGGTGAAGCACAGCACATCCACACCCAGCGCCTGTACGTCGATGGACTGGGCTCCGGCCGTCTGCGCGGCATCCACGATCAGCAGCAAGCCGTGCCGGTGTGCAAAGGCCGCAGCCTTTGCAAGATCGGTGCAGTTGCCAGTCACATTGGACGCTCCGGTCACGACCAGCGCTCTGGTGTTTGGGCGCACAAGCTCTTCCCATTTTTCATGTTGCAGGCGGCCTTTGGCGTCTACCCCGGCAAAGCTGAGCTGGACCCCCTGTGTCCGCAGCCGGTACAGCGGCCGCAGGACCGAATTGTGCTCACACACGGTGGTGATGACATGATCCCCCGGCCCCAGCAGCCCCCACAGGGCTGTGTTCAACGCGCCGGTGGCGTTGGCCGTAAAGGCAATGCAGGCAGGGTCCGGCGCGTGGAAAAGCTCTGCCAGCGCTTCCCGTGCGGCATACACCAGCCGGGAAGCATGCAGGGTCGGCTCATGGGCACCGCGGCCGGGGTTGCCTGCGGTGTGCAGGGCGTCCAGAATGGCGGCGTCTACTTCCTGCGGTTTGTACAGCGTGGTGGCAGCATTGTCCAGATAGATCATGGCTTGACCACGTTCCCGGCATGGATCAGCTTTTCCACGATGGCATACATGTTCGTCACGCTGCCTACGGCCAGCTTCTCGGTCAGGCCGTAATAGTTCAGGCAGGTGCCGCAGGTCATGATCTCCACTCCTTCCGATTCCAGCGTCTTGAGGTCCTCCAGCATGGGAGAGCCCTCACAGGTCAGGGATGCACCGCCGTTATAGAACAGAACCGTCTTGGGCAGCTTGTCCTGCTGCGTCAGGGCAAACACAAACGCCTTGAGCAGGGTCTTGCCCAGCTCCTCGGCCCCGGTACCCATGGTGTTTGCGCCAATGGCCACCACGGTGTCCGTGCGGGCGTCCGGCATGCAGACGGCCGGGGTCTCTTCAGCCGCCGGGGCCTCCCCGATGGTGAACAGCACTCGGTATTCCCGTTCGGCCAGCTTTTCGGCGCTGTACTGATAACCCTTTTGCTGGGCCATCTTGGTCAGGTTCTGCACGGCGATCTCGTTGTCCACCAGAATTTCCACCTGACCGGCACCCTTCAGCTCCGAAATAGCGCGCTTGGCCTTGACGACCGGCAGCGGGCAGGCGTCTCCTCTTGCATCAACATGAGTCATAATCGTTTCTCCTTTCAGTAGATCAGTATGTTACTGTGATCTCGGTTTCGGTTCGGGGAACGATCTCGCCCACGATCTTCGCGGGCAGGCCAGCGGATTGCAGTTCCTTCTCCAGCGCGCTGGCCTCCGCCGGGTCCACTGCCAGCAGCAGACCGCCGGATGTCTGCGGGTCGAACAAGACTTCCTCCATGGCAAACGGAACGCCCTCAAACCGGACAAAAGGCCCGGTATGATTGCGGTTGCGCTGCCCGGCGGCGGTGTACAGGAAGTCATCCGCCGCCTTTTCCGCGCCCGGCAGCACCGGCACGACGCGGGCGTTGATCTTGCAGGAAAGTTTCCCGCCCATCATCTCGTGCAGATGCCCCAGAAAACTGAAGCCAGTCACATCGGTGGCCGCGTGCACAGTATACCGGCGGCTGATCTCCGCAGCGGTCTTGTTCAGGGTTGTCATGGAATGAATGGCGGCTGCCATGTGTTCCGGGGCCGCCTCGCCCACACGGTTTGCGGTGCACAGCAGCCCCACACCCAGCGCTTTGGTCAGCAGCAGCTTGTCTCCCGGCTGGCCGGCATCGTTTGCGTACAGATGATGCGGGTCCACAAGGCCGGTCACCGACAGGCCGTATTTGACGCCGGTGTCTGCAATGGAATGACCTCCGGCCAGAATGCCCCCTGCCTCGGCTACCTTTTCGGCTCCGCCGCGCAGGATCTCGCCCAAAACATTCAGGTCCATATTTTCCGGGAAACACACCAGATTGAGGGCAGTTTTCACCTCGCCACCCATGGCATACACGTCGCTCAGGGCGTTGGCCGCTGCGATCTGCCCGAAGGTATAGGGGTCATCCACCATGGGTGGGAAAAAGTCCACCGTCTGCACCAGGGCCAGATCTTCTGTAACGCGGTAGACGGCGGCATCATCCCGGCTGTCATACCCCACCAGCAGATTCGGGTCCTTTTCGCCGCGGGGCAGCTTTTCCAGAATGCGGCTCAGTACACCGGCACCCAGCTTTGCCGTGCAGCCGCCCCCGGTACAGAATACGATTTTTTCATCCTTGCTCATGCACGTTCTCCCTCTTCAAATCGTGTCAGAACGCCGTTCACACGATAACGTTCCTGCAGAACACAGAGCGTCTGCTTCCCGAGCAGTTGGCGCTGCGGCGTATCTGCCTGATTGAGCACCGCATAAAAGGCCCTGCTGCCCACCCGTTTCCGGCCGCCCTGCTCACTTGCCAGCAGTTGAGCCAGAAGTTCCGGGGTCAGGCAGGCCTCCGGCGGAACGCCCAGCAGCATGCAGGCTTGTTCCAACCGGAAGCAGCATTCTTTCAAAGGGTGGCCCAGTGCGGAAAGCCCGGCCACCGCCAGTACGATGTCGCTTTGCGGCAGCAGAACAGGTTCCTGCTCCGCCGGGGCTTTGCACGGGAAATGCTTTGCACCGTCGGCTTCCAGAAACACGGCGTCTGCCTGTGCCATCCAGTGGGCAAGGTCTGCTTCCGGCGGTGCGGTCAACTTACCGTTGGGAGCCGGAGAGCCCACCACGGCATAAGAGCCGCGGGCCCAGAGTTCCTGTATTTCGGCGTCAGTCTTTGCCCAGAGTCCGTTTTCCGGGCGCAGGATGTGGGTGGTAGTGGACACCAGCACCCGCCAACCTTTCTGCGCGCAATGGCTGGCCATGGCATACAGCAGCGTTGTTTTTCCGCCGCCGCCCACCAGCGAGACCACATGGCCTTTTTCCGCCAGAAACGGAAACTGCTGTTCCCCGATCATTTGTGGTTTTCAGCGGCGGCCATGGCAATCTGCTCCGGAGTAATGGGCAGCTCATAGAAACGGGTGCCGATGGCGTTGTAAATGGCGTCTGAAATGGCCGGCAGCGGCGTGTTGATGACCACCTCACCGATGGATTTTGCACCAAACGGGCCGTTTGGCTCGTAGCTGTTCTCAAACTCCACGTTGATTTTTCCGATGTCGATGCGGGTGGGGATCTTGTACTGGAACAGCGAGTTCTCTTCCGGGCAGCCCTTCCGGTCATAGGTAACATTCTCGGTCAGCGTCATACCGATGCCCTGCAGGATGCCGCCTTCCGCCTGCACACGGGTCAGGTTGGGGTTGATGGGCGTACCGCAGTCCACGCAGGCGTCAAACTCCAGCACCTTCACCTCGCCGGTCTCGGTATCCACTTCCACCTCGGCAGCACCCACCATAAAGGGCGGCGGCGACAGGGGCGAAGTGTGGGTCTCGGTGGCTTCCAGCGGGACCATATGGCCGAACTGAGACGCATAGGCGATCTCGGACAGGGTCTTTTTCGTTTCCGGGGCGGCGCTTTCAAACACTTCTTTGCCGTCAAACTCCACAGCATCTGCCGGGCAGCCCAGCAGCTCGGCACCCAGCTTGCAGATCTGTTCCCGCAGCTTCATGGCACACTTCTCAGTGGCCTTGCCGGTGACGTAGGTGGTGCTGGATGCGTAGGAGCCGGAGTCGTAGGGGGAGGAATCGGTATCAGCACCAAAGACGGTGATGTTGTCCAAGGGGCACTCCAACACCTCGGCGGCGATCTGCGCCAGCGTGGTGTCACAGCCGGTGCCCATATCCGCTGCACCGATGATCAGCGAGTAGAATCCATCATCGTTCAGCTTGAGGGTCGCACTGCCCACGTCCATGCCGGAAATACCGGAGCCCTGCATGGCCATGCCCATGCCGACGGCGCGCACCTTGCCGTTGCCCAGATCACGGGCCGGGTATTTGTGCTCCCAGTCGATCATCTCCCGCACCTTGACAAGACAGCGGTCCAGCGCACAGCTGGTGTTCACGGCACCGTAGTAGGCAGGCATCACATCGCCCTCCTGCACCGTGTTCTTCAGGCGCAGGGCAAAGGGATCTATGTTCAGCTTGTGGGCCAGCTCGTTCACGGCAGATTCCACAGCAAACAGGCCCTGGGTCGCACCGTAGCCGCGGTAGGCACCGGCAGACATGTGGTTGGTATACACCACATCGCTGACAAAGCGGAACGCTTCGGCCTTACCGTACAGCGGGATGGATTTGTGGCCGGACAGGCCCACGGTCGTGGGGCCGTGCTCGCCATAGGCACCGGTGTTGGACAGCGTGTACAGGTCGATTCCCTTCACGATGCCATCCTTGGTGGCACCCAGCCGGACATGCATCTCCATTTCGTGACGCGGAGAGGAGGCCGTCTGGCTTTCCACCCGGCTGAAAATGATCTTGGAGGGCTTTTTGGTTTTCCAGGTCACAAAGGCGGGGTATACCTCGCTGACCGCTGTCTGCTTGGCACCAAAACCGCCGCCCACCCGGGGCTTTGCCACACGCACCATGGATTTGGGGATGTGGAGAGCGTTGGCGATGTTGCGCCGGGCATGGAACACGATCTGGGTAGAGCTGAGAACGTTCAGCCGACCATAGGTATCAATGGAGCAATAGGTGCGGAAGGTTTCCATCATGGCCTGCTGGCAGGCCTTGGTGTGGTAAACATGGTCGATCACCACATCGCACCCCGCCAGCACTGCGTCGATGTCTCCGGAGCCGCACTCATCGTGGGCACACAGGTTGCGCTTGTTGTCGGCTCCCACCGGGCACAGGGCCTCCCAGTTGTCCTCCGGGTGCACCAGAACCGGGTTGTCCTTGGCGGTGTGGAAATCCATCACCGGCTCCAGTACCTGGTACTCCACCTTGATGAGCTTGAGGGCCTTGTCCACGCACTTTTCGTCCTTACCGGCCACAATGGCCACCACATCACCCACGAAACGGACGTGGCGGTCGATGACCAGTCGGTCACGGGGGCTTGCCTCCGGGAAGGTCTGGCCTGCCTGGGTGTAGCGGGGCGCATCCTGCGGGACATCCTCCCAGGTGAAGATGGCTTCAATGCCGGGAACCTTCTTGGCCACGGTCGTGTTGATCGTCCGGACCATGGCGTTTGCATGAGGCGAGCGCAGCAGCTTGACGATCAGGCAGTCCTGCGGGATCACATCATCCATATAGACCGGCTGGCCGGTGACCAGCTGCATGGCGTCCTTTTTGCGGAACGGTTTGTTGACCGTGTTCATTCAGCAGCCGCCTCCTTCTGTTTCTTCCAGTCCAGAAAATTCAGGATGCCCCGCAGCTGGCCTTCATAGCCAGAGCAGCGGCAGAGATTGCCGGAAAGATATTCTTTGATTTCTTCGGCAGACGGGTATGGATTTTCCCGGAACAGCGCCAGAGCATTCATGATAAAGCCCGGGTTGCAGAAGCCGCACTGCTCTGCGCCCTGATCGGCGATGAAGGCACCGAATTCGGCAGCTTCTTCCTGCAGGCCCTCCAGCGTGGTCACCTTGTGACCGTCGGCGCGGGCGGCCAGCACAGAACAGGACAGCACCGGCTTGTCATCCAGAAAGACCGTGCACAAGCCGCAGTTGGAAGTTTCGCAGCCGCGTTTGACGCTCAGGCATCCATGTCTGCGCACAAAGTCGATGAGCAGCGTATCGGGAGCCACATCGTCCGAGATGCGCACTCCGTTCAGCATCAGATTGATCTGCATTTAGGTTTCCTCCTGTCCGGCGCGGTTTTCCAGTTCTTCGGCTGCACGCCGCACCAGCACACCAGTCAGGTGGCGGCGGTATTCGGCGCTGCCGCGCATGTTGGAACCGGTGACCACCTGTTGTTGGATGGTTTCGGCCAGCTGCTGCGCCGGAGCTGCCGGTTCTTCATACAGCACAGCCTTGAGCGGGCGGGCACCCACCGCAAACCGGTAGCTGCCATCCTGCAGCCGGGCAGCGGCACAGGTGAGCACCGGAATGTCGGTCTGGCTGTTGCGCACCGACTGGTAGCAGTAATCGGCCGCTTCTTTCCGGACCAGCAGACGCACCACGATGTCCCGGTCGTAGGGACGCTCGGCATACTCCCGCAGCGGCACGATGCCGCCCTTATACAGCTCCACCGAGCAGTCCATGGCCAGGAACAGGGTCAGCACATCCGAAAAGCCAAACCGGCTGTAGATGCTGCCGCCGACGGTGGCCAGGTTGCGCAGCTGCACGCCCACGATGTGGCGCAGCGCTTCCCGGACGGCTCCGTGGGTAAAGGCTTCCAGTCCGGGGTGGGTCTCCAGCTGGCGCAGGGTGACCATCGCCCCAATGGAAAAGCCCGCATCCGTTTCCTCGATCGTGTCCAGCCCCAGGCCGGACAGGTCGATGGCTGTGCCGACGTTAATGGTTTCCATTTTCAGCCAGATCATGCCGCCCAGAATGCGGTTTTGCTTTTTCTGGTTCAGCTGCCAGGCTTCCTCCAGGCTTTCGGCCCGTTTGTATTCTCGGATCGTCATCATGTGCAGGTCCCTCTCTTTTTATCCTTGCTGTTTCTATTTTAACACAGACACAGATTGCGTTTCAATCGGCAATTGCGCTATAATGGAAAAAATCCCATCGGAAAGCGCAGGTCTTTTTTATGCAAATGCATGCTTCTACGGGGTGTGTGCTCATGGCCTCTGGTCTGAGTACCCGCTTTGGCTCCAACAAGCTTCTGGCGCAGTTTGACGGTCAGCCCCTGCTGTGCCGGGCCTTTGCAGCCACCGACACGCCGCAGCTGTCGGCACGCATCGTGGTGACCCGCTCGGCGCAGGTGCAGGCGCTGTGCAAAGCACAGGGGGTGCCGGTGCTCCTGCATGCACTGCCCGGCCGGAACGATACCGTGCGGCTGGGACTTTCGGCGCTGCTGGCACAGCATCCGGAACTGACCGGGTGCATGTTTCTGCCCGGTGATCAGCCACTGCTGCGCCGGGCTACAGTGGACCAGCTGCTGACGGCCTTTGCGCAGACGCAAAAAGAAACAGAACGGGTGATCTTCCGTCTGGGTGCCCCGGCCGGAAACGGCCCGGACCCCCTTGTGGGAAGCCCCGTTCTGTTCAGCAACGGCTTTTTCCCGGAGCTGCTCACCCTGCCGGAGGGCAAGGGCGGCAGCGTCCTGCTGCACAAGTACCCGACGCTGGTGCATACCGCCTGTATCGCACAGCCGGAAGAGCTGGCCGACACCGATACGCCCGCCGCACTGGCGCAGCTGGAAGCGCTTGTCCAGGAAAAGGGATAAGATTTACTCTGCCTGATCGTTCTTGGGCAGCAGGACGTTCAGCAGGATGGCTACGAAGGCAGCCGGAACGATACCGGACTCACCGCAGATCAGCTGGAATGCATGGGGCGTATTGGCCAGGATGCCGCTGTTGGCACCCATGCCGTAGCCCACGCCCAGCGCCACCGACACGATGGTCAGCTGGCGCGGGGTCATCTTTT
>OODM01000856.1_pt1 | contig 15869 bp, 13 predicted proteins | sample 1671471 | NCBI WGS metagenome assembly OODM01 (sample SAMN06348160, study PRJEB24527) | human gut metagenome | biome: human gut; feature: ankylosing spondylitis patient; material: feces | host: Homo sapiens | place: China | collected 2015-10 | reverse complement strand
AAATTTAGATTTTTATCTATCATATTAGGAATAAATTTAAAAAGGTAGTGTATAATTAAAATGAAGATCATATAAATGGTTATATGATCTTTTTTTTATAAATTATTTATTAGAGTTGGAAATTGTTATTAAAAAGCATTTTGCCAAATAGTCTATAGATGGTATAATATAGCTATTGTTTTTAACTATTTATAATTTGTATATATAAGAAAGGATGGAAATGAATGGTTGAATCAGCATGGTCGCTATTGCCTCCGATAATTACCATAGTATTGGCTTTGGCGACAAAAGAAGTATACATGTCGTTGATTGTGGGTATCTTTGTAGGGGCTTTAATGTTCACAGGCTTTGATATATTAGCTGCGATTGATACATTCTTTACGATTATGTCCGATAAAGTTGGCGGAAATGTATATATTTTAGTATTTTTGGTCTTATTAGGTATTATTGTAGCAGCTATTGCTCGCTCTGGTGCTTCTCGTGCTTATGGCGAATGGGCAGCAAGTGTAATTAAAGGAAAACGCAGTTCTTTGCTTGTTACTTCTATCTTGGGGGTAGTTATCTTCATTGATGACTATTTTAACTGTTTGACTGTAGGTACAGTTATGCGACCTGTTACAGATAAATTTAATGTAACTCGTGCAAAACTCGCTTATATCATTGATGCTACAGCAGCACCAATTTGTATTATCGCTCCAGTATCTAGCTGGGCAGCAGCAGTTAGCTCTTCACTTCCTGAAGACAGTGCTATTGATGGTTTTTCCTTATTCTTACAGACAATTCCTTTTAATATGTATGCATGGTTTACTATTATCTTTATGTTGTTCTTGATTTGGACTGGTAAAGATTTTGCTGCTATGAAAACTTTAGAGAAAAAAAGCGGTGGCAAATTAGTCATTCCTGAAGAATATAAAGAAGAACAGATGGAAATTGTAGGTAATGGTAAAATCTTGGATTTATTATTACCACTTATCGTTTTAATCGGTGGTTGTATCTTTGGTATGCTTTATACTGGTGGTATTTTAGATGGTGCTAGTGTATCTGATGCTTTTGCCAATTGCGAATCTGCTAGAGGTCTAGTAATTGGTTCCTTTATCGCTTTAGTGTTCACATTTTTACTTTATGTACCACGTGGGGTGCTTCGCTTTGGTAAATTCTGTGAATGTTTTAACCAAGGTTTTAGAGCTATGACACCTGCTATCTTTATCTTATGTCTTGCTTGGAGCTTATCTGGTGTTTGCGGTGAAGATTATTTGAATATCGGCGGTTATGTTGGCGGTATCGTATCCAATAATGCTACTGTAGGTATGTTCATGCCAGCTGTATTCTTCCTTGTAGCTATCGGTCTTGCATTCGCTACTGGTACATCTTGGGGTACATTCGGTATCTTGATTCCTATCGCTCTTGCTGTAGTATCTACTGATCCACATCTTTTAGTAGTTACAGTAGCAGCAGTATTAGCTGGTGCTGTAGGTGGCGACCATGTATCACCAATATCTGATACAACTATCTTAGCTTCTGCGGGGGCTCAATGTAGTCATATCGACCATGTAAGTACACAGGTTCCATATGTAATCGTAGTAGCTACTTGTTCTTTTATCGGCTATTTAGCAGCAGGTATTGCAGGCAGTGGCACAGTAGGCGTTATTGTAGGAATTGTAGTGCTCGTATGTGCTATGGCATATATCTATAAATTTTTAATGAAAGATTAAATGATTTTTTTAAATAAATGTTAGGATAAATTTTTATTCTAACATTTATTTTTTTATATTGCTATTTTAGAAAAAATATTTTCTTAGTACATATATTGACACTGGTAGTATTAGCTATACTAGTTAATTAAAGGCTTATTAATTAAAAGCTTGACGCATTTTAGCTATATGTATAAAATAGAATTTAATGAAAAAGGAAGAATAATACATAGAAATAGATTTGGAGGAATTTTATGTATAAGAAAGTGATAGTGACAACAGCAATGTTATCCATGTTGGCGGCAACATCTTTTGCAGCTGATAAGACTGATGATGATACATTGTATATGGGATTGAATACTGTACCGATAGAAGTGGGCGCGGATGATACTGCCGTTTTTAAACCAGCAGCTATAACTTCTCTATCGGATTATAATCATCAATATCGTTTATATAAATACGATGTTATATCAGTGCGCATAATCGGCTTTAGAGATGCGCAAGGTTTAGATAATATCATGATAGGTACAGATGGTTATGTAAATCTGCCATATGCTGGTTCTGTAAAACTTGCTGGGCTTACAATAGAAGAAGCAAAAGCAGTGCTAATGCAAAAATTCAGTAAGTATTTAAAGATACCGGATATGTCAATCATAGTGACTTCTTATGGACCACGTAAAGTACAAGTATTAGGTGAAGTTAATAATCCAGGAACAGTAGAACTTGCTTCTGATGATATGAATGTTACGAATGCTATATCTAAAGCAGGCTGGGTTACAACGTATGGTCGCATAAAAAAAGCGCAAGTAATCCGCATAATTGATGGCACTATGTATATAAAGGAAGCTAATATTAAAAATTACATTGAAAAACATGATATCACACAGAATTTAGCATTAGAAGATGGCGATATTGTATTTATTCCTAAATCCAATAAAATCGACTACAAACAAGATATTTTGCCACTTCTCAATATTTATACTACTTATAGAGCTATTACAGATTAATAGGAGGGCAAAGAGTGGATAATATAAATAATAATGATAGTTCAATTGATTTAAGAAAATTATTTTCTATAGTAGGAGAGAAAAAGAAAATAATCATACCGATTATAGTACTTTGTACAGTGGTCGCTATTGTGATTGCATTTGTATTGCCAAAAACATATCAATCTAATACTTTAGTGCGCATTAAATCTTCGGGTTCATCTAATTTATCTGGCTATGCAGCAATGGCAGCTGGCTTTGGTATAGATATAGGGGGATCATCTTCTGCTAGCCCAGAAAATTATATGGAGCTTATGAAATCAAGAGAAGTATTAGAGCCGATTATGGCACAGCTTGATATACCAGAAGAGGATAAAGAAAAACTCACTACAGAATCTTTTACTAAAAAATATTTAGATATTACAAATACGAAAAAAACTGATTTAATCAATATTGCAGCATATGGCAAGACGCCAGAAGAAGCACAGATGATTTCTCAATCAGTGGCAGATAATTTTCTTACATTGATGACAAAATTGAATAAGGAAGATAATTCTTCTGCACTTAAATTTTTAAATGACCGCATGAGCATCGCTAAAGAAGAGATGGAAACGGCAGAAAATAAATTGCAGGCATATCAGCAGGAAAAAGGCATTTATTCTCCTGATGCTCAAGCTAAAGCACTTATCGATAGACTCAGTGCATATGATACAAATATTGCACAGTTAGAAGCACAGGAACAGGCTAATAGTGCAAAATTACAAGATGTGACAGGTCAATTAGAACAGCAAAATAGTTCTTTGCTTGAATACAATATTTCAGATAATGATGCTATTATGAATTTGCGTACAGCCATCGTTAATAAGCAAGTTGAACTTGTAGGATTACAGCAGCGTTATACAGAAGAACATCCTGATGTAATCCGTGCGAGAGAAGAACTTGCTGAACTTAAAAAATCCTTGGATAGAGAAATTCAAAGTGCAGTAAACTCTAAGAGTGCTACACTCACACCAGTACAGGGCAACCTCTTAATGGAAAAAGTTCAGACAGAAACAGCTGAAGCAGTTACAAGTGCATCGCTTGATGCTTTAAAAGCAAAACAACAAGAAGCAGAAGGTAATATGTCTACATTATCTGCTGATAGCGTAGAATATATGCGTCTTTTAAGAGAACAAAATATAACATCAGAAGTATATACAAATCTTGTAAAAGCATATGAAAATACAAGGATACAAGAAGCACAAGAGTCAATGGATATTCAGATAATTGATGCAGCTAATTTGCCAAGAGAAGATATGCCAGCAAAACCAAATAAAAAACTCATTGCAGTGATTGGTTTTGTATTTGGTATTATAATTTCCTTTGGTTATACATTATATGTGTATAATAAACGATACGGTTTATGATAAAAATTAAGAGATAAATACAGGCGGGGGATTTTAGTGAATAAAAGTTTTTCTAAAAATAGAATATCTAAAATGGATAGCCTTACTGCCTATATATTGCCTGTGCTGGTCAGTATAGGCGATTATATAGCGATTATCATAGCAGAAGCAGTGGCTTTTTATCTTTGCATTTTCTTTATGCCGAAAGATTTTTATATGGATATTCCAAAATCATATTTTTATCTTTGGGTGCCTGCTGTATTTATCTTTTTCTTATTTTATGCAGATACGCATAAACGCATGGTACCGTATTGGGAAAAGATAAAAGATATTTTTTGTGCTAATTTTTATAGCATAATAGCAGCTATATTTATTTTATATTTAATACATGAGGATATAACGAAGATTTCTCGTTTATATGTAGTTTTATTATTTATCTTTAGTCTTGTATTTTTATATGGTATACGTCAAATTCTCATATATATTTGTAATCGTTTAGATATTCTCAAAGAGCCAGTGATTTTTATTGGTGGCGGAGAGGTAACGGAGGCAGTTATTAAATTTTATGATAATAATAGTTGTTTTGGTATAAAAGTCGTGGGAATTATTGATGATGATTTTTCTTCGGAGTATTTAAAGGAGAGATATCCACTATTTAAAGGCATAGATAAATCTGCTGAATATATAAAAAAATGTGGTGTGAAGACTGTAATAATAGCAAAAACTAGATTGGATAGAAATAGTTTAAAAGAATTATTGACTAATATTCAATTTTTAGTTAGAAATGTAGCCTTTATACCGAATATAATTGGTACACCGATAGCAAATCTTGATGTAAGACGTATCTATCGAGAAGATATAATACTGTTAAATATAAAAAATAATTTAGCGTATATGCGTAATAGAATAGCAAAAAGAATTTTTGATATAATAATGGGGCTGATCATCTGTATACCAGCTGTACCGATTTTAATACTGTGTTATTTTTGGGTTAAGTTTGATTCTAAAGGACCAGTATTTTTTAATGCAAAACGAATCGGTAAAGATGGTAAGGAATTCACCTGTTATAAATTTCGCTCCATGTATATGAATTCAGATGAGATATTAGCTGATTATTTAGCGAAAAATCCTGAAGCAAAAGCAGAATGGGATGAGTTTCAAAAATTGCATGATTTTGATCCAAGGGTGACAAAAGCAGGTAGGATAATGCGTAAAACGAGTCTAGATGAATTGCCACAATTATTCAATGTACTTAAGGGAGAAATGAGTCTTGTAGGGCCTAGACCATATCTTCCTAGAGAGATAGGAAAAATGGGAGAATATTATAAGATAATTATTTCTACAGTACCTGGGATAACAGGTTTTTGGCAAGTCAATGGTCGTTCTGATGTGACCTTTGAAGGCAGATTAAAGATGGATAATTGGTATATTTATAATTGGTCTATATGGATAGATATGGTATTACTTTTTAAAACGATAAAAGCGGTATTTTTCAGTAAAGGTGCAGTTTGAGGTAGATTTTAATGAATATAAAAATTTTAGTTGCTACACATAAAAAATATTGGATGCCTGAGGATGACGTATATTTACCGATTCATGTAGGTAAAGAGGGAAAGCAAGATTTAGGATATATTGGAGATAATACAGGAGATAATATTAGTATAAAAAATCCTAATTATTGTGAGCTTACTGCTATTTATTGGGCATGGAAAAATTTAAAAGCAGATTATATAGGATTAGTGCATTATAGACGATATTTTACAAAACATAATTTTAGAAGTTGTGAAAAGAAAAAACAGGATATATTGTTGAAAAATGATTTTAAAAATATTTTAAATGATGTGGATATTATAGTTCCAGATAAGCGTAAATATTATATTGAAACAATAAGAAGTCATTATAATCATTCATATTATGAAAAAGATTTAAATGAAACAGAAAATATAATAAAAGAAATATATCCAGAGTATTCAACAGCTTTTAATAAAGTAATGAATCGTACATGGGCGCATATGTTTAATATGTTTGTGATGCGTAAAGATTATTTTGATGAATATTGCGAATGGTTGTTTACTATTTTATTTGAATTAGAAAAACGCATAGATATTAGCAATTATACAACAATGGAAGCACGTGTATTTGGTTTTATTAGTGAATTATTATTAGATGTTTGGTTAGAAACAAAACAAATAAAATATAAAGAAATAAATGTATCTTTCATGGAAAAACAAAATTGGTTAAAAAAAGGAGGATTATTTTTAAAAAGAAAAATTTTTAATTAATAATAAAATGATAGATATAGTGAAAATATATTATTAAAATAAATAATTAAAATTTTATTTTAATAAGAATTTTATATTATGGAAAGAGACAAATGTTATATTTAATAATATTAATGTATATAATAGCTATTTTGCTATTTTTTTGCAAATTAAAAAGTAAAATATACTATAAAATCTTATGGATATTAATGGCTATTCCCATGATTGTTTTTGATCATGTAGAACAATTAAAAGGATTTTATTTAGACACAATTCGAATATATAAAGAAATGGATATTTTTAGAATAAGTGAGTGGGATGATATTACAATTTATAGCGAAGCTCCTTTATCTAAATTGTATTTGTATTTAGTATCAATGTTAGATATAAATCAATTATTACCTATTATTAATTGTTTGTTAGTATATGGTTTGATTTTATACGGTGTAAATAGGTTAGGAAACAAATTATTAATAAGTAATAGATTAAAATCATTAGCATTATTATATATAATAATGTTTTCTAATTATATAAATATATATTCTAATATAAGACAACCATTAGCATTAGCAATATGTTTTATTATTTTTATATTAGATTTTTATGAGCATAAGAATAAAATTTTTTGTTTTTTAGGGTATTTTTTAGCCTCTATGATACATCCATCATTATTAATAATGTTTGTATTAAGAATATTGATATTATTTTCATTGAAAAAGGTATTACCCGTATTAATAATTTTATCAATAATAATATCCAATTATATGGAAAATATTATTGCTTTATTTATGACATATAATAACGATTTTATAGTAGGATTAGCTATGAAACAAGAAGCTTATACTACTATAGAGATTATGACTTATACAAATGGAGCTAGAGTAGCAGTTATATCTGTTGATTTAGTGGCTATTTTTATTAGCTTATTATTAATAAGATTTTTATCGAAAAGAATATACTTAATAAATAAGCCGTTAATAAATTTAATTGTTATTTTGAGTGTATATGGTTTTTCGTGTATGGTAGTAGATTCACAATTTTCACATAGAGTAGAACCATTTATTTTATATTTATTTAGTATATATTTCTTTATTATAGGAGAGAAAACAAATTTTAAATTATCTAAAGTTGGATATAGTAATTTAAAAATAGTTTTTGGATTAAGTTTTATAGTATTAAGTTTATATTTTTTATATTTTAATGTTTATGAAGAATGGTTAGCCTATGGTTTTTAGAGGAGGTTTTTTATGTATTTTGATTATCTAATAGTTGGTAGTGGGTTATTTGGTAGTATTTTTGCTTATGAAGCTACGAAAAAGGGAAAAAGATGCTTAGTTATAGATAAAAGAAATCATATTGGTGGTAATATTTATTGTGAAAATAAGGATGGTATTAATATCCATAAGTATGGTGCACATATTTTTCATACAAATAATAAAGACGTGTGGGATTATGTAAATCAATTTGTTGAATTTAATAATTATATTAATAGTCCAGTAGCTAATTATCGTGGTGAGATTTATAATTTGCCATTTAATATGAACACTTTTAGTAAAATGTGGAATATAGCTACACCGCAAGAAGCAAAAAATATAATTGATAAACAAAAACAAGTTATAAAAGCTGAGCCTGAAAATTTAGAAGAACAAGCTATAAGCTTAGTAGGAACGGATATTTATACTAAACTTATAAAAGGTTATACAGAGAAGCAATGGGGAAGAGACTGCAAAGATTTACCAGCGTTTATCATAAAGAGATTACCTGTTCGTTTTACTTATGATAACAATTATTTTAATGCTCGTTATCAAGGTATTCCTATTGGTGGTTATAATCAAATTATTGAAAAATTGTTAGCAGATTGTGACGTAGAACTTAATGTAGATTTCGTAAAACAAAGAGAAAAATATCAAAATATAGCAGATAAGATTGTATTTACAGGTGCTATAGATAGTTATTTTGATTATAAATTTGGTCAGCTTGAATATAGAGGATTGCGTTTTGAAACTGAAAGATTAGAACAAGATAATTATCAAGGTGTAGCTGTTATGAATTTTACAGCTAGAGAAGTACCTTATACGCGTGTTATAGAACATAAACATTTTGAATTTGGCACACAGCCAATAACATATGTTACAAAAGAATATCCAGCAGATTGGCATCTAGGAGAAGAAGCCTATTATCCTGTCAATGATGATAAAAACCAAAAATTGTATCAAAGATATTTTGAATTAGCTAAGCAAGAAAATAATGTTATTTTTGGTGGTCGTTTAGGTGAATATAAATATTATGATATGGATAAAACTATAGAGAGTGTATTGAATTTATCAAAAAAAATTTTATAATTTACGTAAAATCAACTAATAAAGAAAATATATAGAAGAGGTTGATTTATAATAATGAAACATGCATATCTTATAATGGCACATAATCAGTTTTATATTTTAGAGAAATTGTTAAAATTATTAGATGATAATAGAAATGATATATTTTTGCACATAGATAAAAAAGTTAAAAACTTTGATTTTAATTACTATAAAAATTTGGTAAAATACAGTGAAATTATATTTATAGAAAGATTAGATATTCGATGGGCAGATGTGAGTCAAATAGAATGCACTATAAAATTATTAGAAAGTGCTAAAAAATATAGTAAGGAACAATATAATAAAGGATATAAATATTATCATTTTATATCAGGGGTAGATTTGCCAATAAAGACGCAAAATTATATTCATAATTTTTTAGATAATAAAAGTTTTGAATTTGTACATTTTGCTCCAGATGAAGACAGAAAAAATATTGAATTTAGATATAAATATAGGTGTTTTTTTACTAAGCATTTAAGACGAAAAGGCGTATATAGAATATTTAATTTATTAAATAAAATAGGATTATATTTACAAAAAAATTTAGATATAGATCGTACTAAAAATGAAAATATAAAAATGATGTTTGGGGCTAATTGGTTTAGTATAACAGATGATTTTGCAGGATATGTATTAAATAAAAAAGATTGGATTCTGAATAGATTTAAGTATTCTATTTCAGGAGATGAAGAAGTTATACAAACATTAATATATAATTCTAGATTTTATGAAAAAATATATATGAAGAAAGAACAACAAAAAAATAATGATCATGTTGCATGTATGAGGAAAATTGATTGGAAAAGAGGGTTTCCATATACATGGACTAAGAATGATTATAAAGAATTATTAGAGTCAAAATGTTTGTTTGCTAGAAAATTTGATAAAAATAAAGATAAAGAGATTATAGACATGATATATAATAATTTGATTTTTGAAGAAAAAAAGGAATTTAAATAAATGAGTTTAATTAAAATATTATATATATTACCTGCCTTAAATTTTTGTGGTGGTATGGAAAACTATGCCATGAATTATTATAGAAGAATAGATAAAAATAAAATACAAATAGATTTTATTACACATACAAATCTAGAGTTATCATTTAAAAGTGAAATTGAAAGCTTAGGAGGGAAAGTATATCAATTTCCAGTTTTTAGTATAAAGAATTTTAAACTTATACAAAAAAATATAAATGAATTCTTTATGGTTCATAAGAATGAGTATAGTATAATTCATTGTCATATGGCAAATGCAGCATATTTTTATTTTAAAATTGCAAAAAAATATGGAATAAATATAAGAATTTTACACAGTCATCAACCCTCAGCTGCGGATAAAATAACTCACAAGATTAGAAACTATCCTTTATTATATTTGGGTAATAAATTAGCTACTCATAGAGTTGCTTGTACAGAATTAGCTGGTAATTTTTTATTTAAAAAGAAATCTTTTATTACTATTAGAAATGCAATTGACGTAAATAGGTTTTCATTTAATTTGAGTAAAAGAATAGAACTAAGAAAAAAGCTAGACATTGAAAATAAATTTGTAATTGGGCATATTGGTAGATTTTGTGCACAAAAAAATCAAAAATTTTTATTGGAAATTTTTAAAGAGGTATTAAAGAAAAATAAAAATGCATATTTAATATTAATTGGTGATGGAGAAGATAAACAAAAAATAAAAGAGTATATAAAATTTTTAAATTTAATGAACAAGGTAAAGATAATACCTCCGTGTGAAAACGTAAATGATTATTATCAAGCTTTTGATGCATTTGTTTTTCCTTCTTTATATGAAGGATTAGGGATTGTATTAATTGAAGCCCAATGCGCGGGATTAATGGTTTATACAAGTAATGAAAACATACCAAAAGATGTTAAGCTTACAAGTAATTTAGAATTTATATCATTAAAAGAAACTGCTAATATTTGGGCTAATGACATATTAAATAATACAAATTATATAAGAAAAAATCATTATGAAGAAATTAAAAAATCAGGTTATGATATTGATAATGAGGTAAAAATCTTAGAAAGCTATTATTTGAGTTTAGTTAATAAAAGTTAGGTGAATATATAAATAATGATAAAAGTATTGCAAATTGGAATGACTAGAAATATTGGTGGATTAGAAACATATTTAATGCAACAATTTAATCATTTGGATTATAATAAAGTAAAATATGACTTTGTTAATATAACAGGAGAATATGATATTGCCTTTTCAGATGAGATAAAATCTAAAGGAAGTAAAATTTATAATGTTATTTCAAGACATAGCAATCCTTTGTTACATTATTATCAATGGATCAAGATTTTACTTAAAAATAAGGGAAAGTATACAGCAATAGTATTAAATAGTAATAGTTTAGAGTATGTATTTCCAATATTTATAGCTAAAATATTTAAAATACCTGTAAGAATAATGCATTCACATAATACTAGTTGGGAACATAAAATTGGTTTTGGAAGAAAATGTTTACTAAAAATTAACCGTGTATTATTAAATTTTAGTATTACAGATTATTGGGCTTGTTCAAAGACTGCTGGAGTTTGGATGTTTGGTGAAGAGAAACCTTTTAGAATAGTCCATAATGCTATAGAGGTACAAAAATATAAATATAATAATGTTAAACGGAATGAAATAAGAAAAATTTTAGAATTAGAAGGAAAATATGTAATAGGTCATGTTGGTAGGTTTACGTATCAAAAAAATCATGATTTTTTAATTGATATATTTAAAGAAATTAATGATATGGAATCAAATACTGTGTTATTGTTGGTAGGAGATGCAGTAGGAGATTTATCATATATTAATAATATAAAAGATAAAGTAAAAAAATTAAAAATTGAAGATAAAGTTAAATTTTTAGGGATGAGAAAAGACGTGCCTGAGATTATGCAAGCAATGGATTGCTTTGTTTTACCATCTCATTTTGAAGGATTACCTTTAGTTGGAATTGAGGCACAAGCGGCTGGATTAAAATGTTTTTTTTCAGATACAATTACAAAAGAAGTGGGAATTACTAATCTATCACAATTTATTTCGTTAAAAGATTCAGCAAAAAAATGGGCTAAAAAAATTATAGAAAATAAAAATTATATTAGAGAAGATACAAGTAATGAAATAAAAAATGCAGGATATGAAATTAGAAAAGAAACTGAAAAAGTTGAAGACTTTTTTTTTAATATAAAGTTTAATGATAGAAATTTGGTGAAGTAAATTGAGAAAAATATCTAATATTGGTGTAGTTTTAGTTACTTATAATAGATTAGAAAAATTAAAAAAAACATTAGATTATTATGAAAAACAAACGGTATTACCTAAATACATTATAGTAGTAAACAATGCTTCTACAGATAATACAAAAAATTTTTTGGAAAAATGGAAAAAAGAAGATTGCAATATAAATAAAATTGTTATTAATAGTTTAGAAAATTTAGGGGGAAGTGGAGGTTTTTATATTGGACAAAAAGAAGCTTTAAAATTAGATGCTGAATGGGTAATGGTAGCAGATGATGATGCATATCCGCATTTAGATTATTTGGAAAAGGCAATGAATATAATTGATATTATAGATGAAAATGAAGTATCAGTTATTTGTGGAAAAGTTCTGGAATTAGGTCAACTATGTCAAAGATTTAAATTAAATAAAGTATTTAATTTAAATCTTTTAACAATGATGTCACCAATAGATTATAAAAAGCAAATTTTTAGTATTGATGCTTTTGGTTATGTAGGACCTATTATGAACATAAAAAAATTAGAAAAAGTAGGATTAATTAATAAAGATTTTTTTATTTGGGCGGATGATTTAGAGCATTCTATTAGATTGAAAAAAGTTGGAGAAATAATATGTTGTTCTAGTTTAATAATAGAACATGATGTGGATAGATCAAATTATAAATTATCATGGAAAGATTACTATGGCGTAAGGAATAGATTATATCTTGTAAAGACATTATTGCCAAATAGATATCCTTGGATGCTATTTATAACCTTATTGAAAACATTTTTAGGAATAATAATAAAGGGAAAATCGTTAGTGGAAGTAAAATTAAGATTGATAGCAATAAAAGATGCTTGGAATAATAGATTAGGAAAACATGAAATATATAAACCAGGCTGGAAACCATAAATTAGTTATTATTAAATAGATATGGTTTATAAAAAAGAAGTTTGTTTTATATTTATTTTATTAGTAAGCTTATTTGTATAATATTATATGTGCAGGTTGAATTTTTGAAAATAGTATTCAAAGTAAAGGAGTATTTTTAATTTGTTAAAAATAGCTATAATAACAATAAATGACAATAATAATTATGGAAATAGATTGCAAAATTATGCATTACAAAAATATTTGTTTAGTAAATTAAAAATAGAAAAAGTAGATACTATTTGGTATGATCCTCAATATACTTATATATCCTCAATTGATATATTTAGTTGGAAAACATGGATAAAATATTTTATAAACTGGAAAAATCAAAGAACCTATTTAAAAAAAGAATATTTAAAAGACAATATTCGTATGTATAATATAAGTAAATTTACAAAAAAAATTAGTACTAGATTAGACTTTAAAATAAGAGATAACTTAAGTAAAGAATATGATTATTTTATAACAGGTAGTGATCAAGTTTGGAATCCTAATTTTTGGAACCAAAAATGTGCTCATGCTAATGTAAGATTTTTAAAATTTACATCTAAAGAAAAAAGAATTGCTTATGCAGCTAGTATAGCTATTCCTGAAATACCAAAAGATAAAAAACAATTCTTTAAAGATAGTTTAAATGAAATGAAATCAATATCAATGAGAGAAAAAGCTGGAGCAGATTTAGTAAAAAAATTAACGGGAAGAGATGTTCCAGTAGTAGTAGATCCAACAATTTTATTATCTAAAGAAGAATGGCAAAAAATAGAAATGGTTCCGGAATGGTATAGTGGAGAAAAATATATTCTTACTTATTTTTTAGGAAATCCATCACCAATAATTAAAAGCATTGCGAAGAAAAACAATTGGAAAATCTATAATTTGATGGATAAAGATAATTTTGATTTATACACTTCAAGAGTAGAAGAATTTGTATATTTAATAAATCATGCAGAACTTGTAGCAACTGATTCTTTTCATGCTTGTGTATTTTCTATTTTAATGAATACTCCATTTTTAGTTGTTAATAGAAAAGAAAAAGGAATGGCGGACATGACATCACGTATAGATACTTTATTGGAGTTATTTGGATATCAAGATAGGTATCTTGTAAATGGCAAATGTAATTTATCTGATGAGGAAATTTTGAATATGGATTTTAGAAATGTAAAAGCTATTCAAGAACGAGAAAAAAAACGTTCTATTGCATATATGAAGGAAGCATTTAATATTAATTAGATAAAAGGAGGTTTATTATATGGAACTTTTATATACAAATGAGAAACATACGCAGATTTTAATAGCTTTATTAAAAGCTCATGGAATTAAAAAAATTATTGCTAGTCCAGGAACAACAAATATAACTTTTATTGCTAGTATACAGCACGATCCTTATTTTGAAATATATTCTGCAGCTGATGAGCGTTCTGCTGCATATATAGCTTGTGGCTTATCTGCTGAATCTGGAGAACCAGTAGTTTTAAGTTGTACAGGAGCAACAGCTTCTCGAAATTATGTTCCTGCTTTAACAGAGGCTTTTTATAGAAAATTACCTATTTTAGCTATTACAGCTACACAGCCAATTGATAGGATAGGTCATAATATACCGCAGGTTATAGATAGAAGAGTTCAACTTAATGATATAGTTAAGTTAAGTGTACAGGTTTCAGGTGTAAATAATGAAGATGATAAATGGGCATGTGAAATTGCTATAAATAAAGCTATTTTAGAATTAAAGCATCGTGGAGGCGGACCAGTTCATATAAATTTTACTACTACATATAGTACAATTTATGATACAAAAGTTCTTCCAACTGTGAATGTTATTAATAGAATAACTTATAAAGATGAATTACCTAATATACCGAAAGGGAAAATAGGCATATTTGTAGGCAATCATAAAAAATGGAGTGAAAGATTAACTAATTTAGTAGATGCTTTTTGTGAAAAATATAATGCGATTGTTTTTTGTGATCATACTAGTAATTATAAAGGAAGATATAGAGCTTTTGTAGGATTGATAGCTACTCAAGAAAATTATATGTCATCGTGTTGTTTGACTGATTTATTGATTCATATAGGTGATATTTCTGGTGCATATATTTCTTTATTTCCAACAAAAGTTTGGAGAGTAAATTCTGATGGAGAAGTATGTGACACTTTTAGAAAACTTCAATATACTTTTGAAATGGAAGAAGAAGATTTTTTTGAACGTTATGTTAATACAACAACAAATGAAGAAAATAAAAATATTTTTATTACAGAGTGGAAAAGTGAATATGAAAAAATATATGCTAAAATTCCAGAATTACCATTTTCAAATGCATGGATAGCTCAAAATACAATTTCTAAAATACCAGAAAATAGTGTTTTGCATTTAGGAATACTTAATAGCTTAAGAACATGGAATTATTTTGAAGCACCACAAAGTGTATTAGGATATTCTAATACTGGTGGATTTGGTATAGACGGTTGTGTATCTTCATTAATAGGTGCTTCATTAGCAGAACCTAATAAATTATTTTTTGAAGTTGTTGGAGATTTAGCATTTTTCTATGATATGAACTCAATTGCTAATAAACATGTAGGTAATAATATTCGTTTAATGGTTATAAATAATGGTAGAGGTACTGAATTTAGAAATTATGGTCATATTGGTCATAGATTTGGAGAAGATGCTGATATGTATATAGCAGCTGCTGGACATTATGGTAAAAAATCTCATTTATTATTAAAGCATTATGCAGAAGATTTAGGTTTTGAATATATAAGTGCTTCTAATAAAGAGGAATATCTCAATAATGTAGGAAAATACTTAAATCCTAAAATTACAGATAAACCTATTCTATTTGAAATTTTTACAGATAGTAAAGATGAGAGTGAAGCTATTAAAATTATGAAGAATATAGAAGTTTCAACAAAAGATAAAGCTAAAAAAATAGTTAAATCTGCAATTGGTGAACAGGGTATAAATATTATAAAAAAAATTATAAAGAAATAAATCTTAATAAGAAATAGATT
>OODM01000855.1_pt1 | contig 15874 bp, 14 predicted proteins | sample 1671471 | NCBI WGS metagenome assembly OODM01 (sample SAMN06348160, study PRJEB24527) | human gut metagenome | biome: human gut; feature: ankylosing spondylitis patient; material: feces | host: Homo sapiens | place: China | collected 2015-10 | reverse complement strand
ACGAGATCTGATCGTGACTGGAGTTCAGACGTGTGCTCTTCCGATCTAGTCCCTCTATAACACCGGCTATTATTTCCGATTCATATTGCTTGTATGGGTAAATATAATCTGGGAGATACCGATGTATACATCCGCATTCGGAGCATTGATACCTCGGAACATTCACCCATTTGCTCACACGACCTTTCGTCCGTACAATTCTTCTAACTTTGTCATAGTATTTCAATTTTCCACCGCAGTCCTGGCAGGTTGATGTATTGTTACTGATCATATACCTAACCCTTTCTATCCTAGGTTAAAATATAAAAATTTAGTGTAGGAGTTGACAATTCCTACACTATGATATATGATTACTAACGATAAATCAACAATCCAACATAAAATCTCGGTTCATTATCATGAGGAGGGATTTAATATGCTGATACAATGCCCGGAGTGCGACTTACAGGTAAGCGATAAAGCAAATACCTGTCCGCATTGTGGATACCCGCTGAAACCAGACGCAAAGCCCAAATCGTCTCGTAAACAAAATAAGCGCAGGCGGCTTCCAAACGGTTTCGGTCAAATAAGTGAGATTAAAGGTAGAAATTTAAGGAACCCTTTCCGCGCAATGGTTACGGTTGGAAAGGACAAGAATGGCAAACCAATATGTAAGCCGTTGAAACCGGAGTCATACTTTCCAACATACAATGATGCATACACAGCTCTTGTGGAATTTAATAAGAATCCGTATGACCTGGAACCGTCTATCACAGTCAAGGAACTGTACTACAAATGGACACCGGAATATTTCAAGACTCTGAAGAGCGACGACAGCGCCAGAGCTACTACATCGGCTTGGCAATACTGCTCTGCTGTTTACGATATGCGAGTCATGGATGTTCGAGCAAGGCACATAAAAGGCTGCGTGGAAGAAGGTGTTGCTACCGTAAGAGGCCAAGAGCAGACACCAAGCGCATCAATGAAGAATAAGATAAAGACGCTCTTCAATCAGATGCTCGACTATGCTGTTGAATACGAACTTGTAGATCGGAACTATTCGAGAACATTCAAGCTTACAGACGATACCATTAAAGAAATACAGACTGTCAAGAAAGAACACATTCCATTCTCTGATGATGAGATGGCTCTTCTGTGGAAGAATCTCGGACATAAATATGGGATTGAGTTCATGATTATTCAATGCTATTCTGGATGGAGACCCCAGGAGTTAGGTCTGATAGAATTAGCAGATGTTGATTTATCGAACTGGACATTTAAAGGTGGAATTAAAACCGATGCTGGTGAAAACAGAGTTGTACCGATTCATCCTCGGATAAGGGACTTGGTTTCTAAATCATACGAAGAGGCTGATCAACTTGGGAGCAAATATCTTTTCAATTATACAGATGAAGATCGCCGCGGTAAGAATACCAAGTTGACATACAATCGGTATAGCAAAATATTCAATCGCATTCGGGACGAGCTTAAACTCAACCCGGATCATAGACCTCACGACGGCAGAAAGCATTTCGTAACCAAATGCAAAGATGCTAAAGTCGATGAATACGCTATCAAATATATGGTCGGACATAAGATTTCAGATATCACCGAAAAGGTGTATACAGCCAGAGAATTTGAATGGCTCAGAACTGAAATAGAAAAAATAAAATGACTTGTATTTGACGCTCAAATATAGGAATAGCGGTATAGGAGTAGTGCAGGAATAATGTATGAATTACCTACATTTTCCCACTTTTTACTACTCTTAACCGCTTCATAATTCCTTGATTTTACTGGATTTTACTGGATTTTCTCGGTATAAGCCACCTAACAAGTTTCTACTGTAATTTCCTTTCCATGTACTTTTTTTACCGGAAAATATTTTTTTACATCCCGGATTTCCAATAAAGGGGTCTCCATTATTCCACCTCCCTGCTATCCTGTATCTCGGGATCCATAAACCGGAAGCATCGTACAAAATGTCCTGCTTCTCCCTGCATTCCCGGGTCTTCTTTTTTGCACTGCTCCGTTGCATATGGACATCGCGTAGAAAATCTGCATCCGGCCGGCATCTCATCCAACCCCGGAACCGTTCCCTCGATCGTAAACAGATGATCTTCCTGACCACTTCCAAGCTTTGGAATTGATTTCAGCAATCCCACCGTATATGGATGCATCGGATGATCAAAGATATCTTCTGCGGTTCCATATTCCACTGATTTTCCTGCATACATGACCATGACATGATCTGCCATTTCTGCCACCACACCCATATCATGTGTGATCAAAATCACCGATGTGTCTGACTCCTCCGCAAGCTTCTTTAAAATTCTGAGGATCTGGGCCTGAATCGTCACATCCAGGGCCGTTGTCGGTTCATCTGCGATCAAAAGCTTTGGCTGGCAGAGCAATGCCATTGCGATCATTACCCTCTGTCTCATACCACCGGACATCTGATGTGGAAATTCCCTGATCCGCTGCTCCGGAGAAGGAATCCCCACTCTGGAAAGCATTTCAATACACTGTTTTAATGCTTCCTTTTTCGGTATCTCACGATGATGGGTCCTGATCATCTCTAACATCTGATCTCCGATCCTGTATACCGGATTCAGAGACGACATCGGTTCCTGAAAGATCATGGAGATCTCATTTCCCCGCACCTTTCTCATTCTGGCTTCTGATGCCTTTGACAGATCTTCCCCTTCAAACAGGATCTGGCTGTTTTCATCAATTTCGCAGACAGAAGGAGATACCAGACGCATAATCGAAGTGGCCGTGACGCTTTTTCCGCATCCTGACTCTCCAACAATCCCGATCACCTTTCCCCGGTCCAGTGAAAAAGTAACATTATCCACTGCTGTCAGCTTCTTTTTTCCTACTTTAAAGGAAACCTTCAGATTTTTAACTTCCAGCAAATGTTCATCCATCTGCTCCCCTCCTGTCATCATCCTTCTAAATTTGTGACAAACCCGTCACCGGTTTCTGATCATTCTTTTACAGACCATTTCCAGACAGCCTGGTTATTGACTCCGCCTTCAAATGCGTTATATCCCTGGAATCTCTCCGACTGAACTCCGAAAATATATCCGTTGTAGAGCATTACCAACGGCATCTCATCCCAAAGAAGCTGCTGATATTCGTTTACCAGTTCTTTTTTCTTTGCTTCGTCTGTTTCAGCAGCAATCTTATCCTGAAGCTCTGCGTATGCGGTATCTGTGATCTGGCAGTATGTCGCATTCTTATTGTCATAATATCCGGACATCCAGAGCGGATAGGACATTGCTGTTGAGCCGCAAATTCCAAGATCATAAGTGCCATCCTGAAGTCCTGAGAACATCGTTGCAAGCTCAACTGTCTGAACATCGATCGTAATTCCCGCCTCTGCAAGATTCTGCTGAATGATTGCTGCCATACTCTCTCTTGCGGAGGTTACTGCCATTTTAAGTGTTCTTGATGAATCCCATCCGGCCTCTGCAAGAAGCTCTTTCGCCTTATCTACATCTCTGGACCAGGTGAGTCCGCAATCATATTCCGATCCCGGGATCACACAGGTTGCCGGTGCAATGCCTTTTCCCTGCAGATTCTGCTCGATCAGAAGATCCTTATCAATTGCATAGCTCATTGCCTGACGAATACGCTTATCTGATACATTCTGGTTATTGATCAGGAATACGCCTACAAAGGTCGGTTCACTTGATTCTGTCACCGTAAGTCCCATATCCTTTGCCGCAAGTGCATCATCAGTCGTTGGCTGCTGATAAAATCCATCCATCTCTCCTGCTGCAATGGATGTGATCGTATTCGTGGAAGCGATCACTTTCAGAATCAGTTTGCCAAACTGCGGCGCACCAAGCTGATAATCCGCAAAAGATCCCAGCTCCAGCTGGCTTCCGGAAAGCTCAGAGATAAAGGTGCAGGGACCGGAACCGATCGGTGCTTTCCAGAACTCATCATCTTTCATTTTTTCAGGTGCGATATCACCAAGAAGATGTTCCGGAAGTACATAGAAATACTTGTTATGAAGGATCAGCCAATCCTCGACCGGAGTAACATTCTTAAAAGAAATCTTCAATGTATAGTCATCCACAGCCTCAACTCCGACGGATTTTTCAGCCGTTTCAAGACCATTATCATCGGTTCCTGCCCATGTGTTGAACTCACTTCTGAGTCCGTAATCAAACTTCGGATTTGTGATCAGCTGTGCGGTAAATACCCAATCCTTTGCGGTTACCGGCTGACCATCGTGCCATTTTGCATTTTCATCTAAGTGAAAGATTGCAGCTTTTCCATCATCTGCAGATTCCCATGATTTGGCCGCTCTCGGTGATACCCCGGAACCGGCTTCCTCAATAAATGCAAGGCGGTCGTACAGCTTGTCGCAGACCAGATTCTGATAGATCGATCCGGATGTAGATCCGTAAGGATTAACGGTATCCCATGCAGTCGTCAAACCGTATGTAATGACCTTATCGGAATAATCTCCCGTCTTATCCGTCGCCGTTGACGCTGCTGTTGTTCCTTCCGCTGCAGATGCAGCCGCTGTTGTCTCATTTCCGGAGCTGCCTCCGCAGCCGGCGAGAAGTCCTGTTGCCATGGCTGCCGCAAGCATCCACGCTGCAATTTTTTTACCTGATCTCATAATGATCCTCCTTTAAATTTTTTGATATATACTGCCCTATTTTGTTTTTGGATCAAGGGCATCTCGTACACCTTCTCCGATAAAATTAAATCCTACAACAACGAGAATGATGCAGATTCCCGGTGGGAACCACACCCACGGACGTGCCGTCAATACAAGAAGATTCTGCGCTGCAAATATGATATTTCCCCAGGATGCCTGTGGTGTCTGGACACCCATTCCGAGAAAGCTTAACGATGATTCTGTTAAAATTGCACCTGCTACCCGGAACGAAATATTTGCCCATACCGGAGGGATTGCATTTGGCAGTACCTCCGAAAGCAGGATCTTAGGAGTACTCATCCCGATCGCTTTTGTCGCCTGAATATATTCACGTTCCCGGATCGATAACACATTTCCGTAAATCAGCTTTGCGATTGCAGTCCAGCCCAATACTCCGATCACCACCGTGACCGTAAGGATCGACGGTCCGAACACCGCAACGAGAACAAGGATCAGGACCATCGTCGGGAATGACATAAATGCATCTGCGACACGCATGATGACCGTTTCTGCAATACCCCTGAAATAACCGGCGATCAGCCCTAACGGAATTCCGATTAAAACCGAAATGATCGTAGACATGATCCCGACAAACAGAGAAATTCTTCCTCCATATAAAAGTCTTGCAAACAGATCTCTTCCCACATCATCCGTGCCCAGAAGATGGCCGGGACATGGGGCTTTGTTGAATCCTACCGCCCGGTCAGTCGTATATGGGTCGAGCTTCATGAATATTGGCATCAGGATGACTGCCAAAACAAGAAAGCAGACAATGATAAGACCTAAAACAGCTTTCCGGTTATGCATAAATTTCTTTACTGCCTGATTACTTAATATTTTTTTCATGCCCTGGTGCCCTCCTATTTAAATTTAATTCGCGGATCCAACGCAGCATAGATCAGATCCAGAATCAGATTTACAACGAGAACAACGACACAGATCAAAACAGCGACTCCCATGATCACCGGATAATCACGACTTGTGATCGCAGTGATCATCAGACTTCCGATCCCCGGCCAGGCAAATATCTGTTCTGTTACAACAGCTCCTCCGATCAGAAACGGGACAGAAAGGCTTAAGGTTGTAACGATCGGAATCAGTGAATTGCGAAATGCATGTTTGATCACAATGACGACATTTCTAAGTCCTTTTGATCTTGCTGTTTTTATGTACTCCTCATTCAAAACCTCAAGAACACTCGATTTTGTCTGTTTGATATAATTTCCGATTGGCTGGATTCCACACACGAACGCCGGAAGTGCCAAATGATAGAGAAGATCCTTCCAATCACCACCAGTTCCTGCCGAATACATGCCGCTCGTCGGAAACAATTTCATTTTTACAGCCAATACATAAATCAGAAGAAGACTTAAAAAGAAGTTTGGCACCGATGCTCCGATAAAAGCAACAAATGTACTGATATGATCCCATATCGAATTCGGTTTACAGGCTGAAACCACTCCAAGCGGAATTCCTATGATGATCGCACCAATAATACCGGTTCCAGTAAGCAGTAATGATGGGATGATACGCTGTCCGATCATCATGCTGACTGTCTGGGAGGTACGGTATGATGTTCCAAGATTTCCATGCAGCAGGTCTGCCAGCCACAGAAAATACCGGACAAGAACCGGCTTATCAAGTCCCAGTGAAGCTTTCAACGCCTCCAGATCGCTGAGTGACATTTCTCCGGATGAAGCCAAAATTGAAAGCGGTCCTCCGGGAGCAAGATTGATCAACAAATACACCGTAAATGTAATTCCAAGAAACACCGGTATTGCATAAAAAAGTCTTTTTATAACATATTTTATCAATCAGATTCTCTCCCTTCAGCTTATTGTTTATTTAACATATCGTTTAGAATTGCCAGATGGAGCTTTACACATGGTTCAACGGATCCGATATATCCGTACTCTTTCTCACTATGATCATTCGCTCCATGCGGTCCCATTCCATCCATAACGATCGCATTGCCGCATCTTGAAAGATGGTTCGCGTCAGAGAGTCCTCCGCGGTCTTTTTCCTCGAATGGAATTTCCTGTTCTTCGGCAATTTTTCTGACCCGTTCAATATACTTTTTCGCTTCCTCTGTTTTTATAAACGGTGGAGTTTCCTTCTGCATCGTGATCGTTGTTTTCACTCCGGGAACAAACGGCTGTCCTTTTGTTATCTTATTTACATATTCTTTCAAACGGATTCTTTCACTGTCATCCCAGAATCTCATTTCAACACTGATTTTTGCATGATCTGCAACTACATTTCTGGCTGTACCGCCATTTGCGATCCCGACATTTACCGTCGTATCTTTTTCTCTGTCCGCCAGACTCATTAATTCTACAATGTAATGTCCCATCTCAAGAACCGCAGACGCATTTTCTACTTCAAACATAAAGCCCGCATGGGCCGCCTGACCTTGAAACTCAATATCATACGTCAGGGAACCTTTTCTCGCAAAGCAATGGCGGGTTCCATTTTTTCCGGCAGATTCCATGACAAAAATGTGATCTGCCTGACATCCGATTCGATCTGTGATCTCTTTTGAGTAGATCGACCCGATCTCTTCATCCGGATTATAGACCATTGCGATATTCAGGCATTTCTTCTCAGTTTCCGGTAAATTTGCCGCGATATGAAACATTGCAAGATCACCGTTTTTCATATCACCAACACCCGGACCGTAGTAATTTTCTCCTTCGATTCGAAATGGTCTTTTCTCTGCCGTCCCGTCCGGAAATACCGTATCCATATGACCGATATACATCGCATCATAATGTTCGGATACATGATTTGTAATAAGAAGGACCTGACGACCTCCATCGGCAGGAATTCGTTCTACGTTCCAGCCGATCTCCCGATACCAGCCAGCCAATTTATCTGCCACCCGGTTGATTCCGGCTACATTTTCAGAGCCGCTGTCAATGTTGACCAGCTCTTTCATCTGCTCCAAGTACAATTCCAGATTCATGTTTCCCCTCCCTTTCGCCTTCAAAATCTATTTCAAAATTCACATCTCTCATCTGAAATTCATTATATATCATATTATAACCATTTGTCAATATGCATCATTATATATTGTATTATAATCAAGTTTTGTGTATTATGTTCATTCCGGATCCGGAAAGGGAATTTTGTATCTATCCGCGCAGATAAGTGCTATAATATAATACTAAGATCATGCGGTCCGAAGTCCGACGCAGGCTTGTCTGTAGGAATACTTTTGCCTCTGGGCCCACCAAAGACATGATTCAAGTCGGAGACCTGACTCCCACCGAGACAAATTTGCTGTTACTCACCACTAAAAAATGCGGGCGTCTTCTCGACCGAGATAAAAGGATCAATAAATAAAGAAGAAAGTGATGGATAAAAATGCAGACATATACTTATGTTTCCAAGGAAAAATTTGAATTAATGGAAAAACCGAAGCCGGTTCTTATAGATGAACGGGATGCCATTGTAAAGGTAACACTCGCCAGCATTTGCTCAAGTGACCTGCACATTAAACACGGAAGCGTCCCCCGCGCTGTGTCGGGTATAACTGTCGGACATGAAATGGTCGGTATTGTTGACGATATCGGCAGCGCCGTAACAAAGGTGAAGCCCGGTGACAGAGTCACGGTAAACGTGGAAACCTTCTGCGGGGAATGTTTTTTCTGCAGGCATGGTTATGTAAACAACTGTACCGATCAGAATGGCGGCTGGGCTCTCGGATGCCGGATCGATGGCGGACAGGCAGAATATGTTCGCGTACCGTTTGCAGATCAGGGGTTAAATAAAATTCCGGATCATGTTACAGACCGTCAGGCTTTGCTGGTCGGAGATGTTCTTGCCACCGGTTTCTGGGCAGCTCGTATTTCTGAGATCAAAGAGGAGGATACGGTATTGATCATCGGAGCCGGACCTACGGGCATCTGTACGCTGCTCTGTGTCATGCTGAAGAATCCGAAACGTATCATCGTCTGTGAAAAAGACAAAGGCCGTATCCGCTTTATCCATGAGCACTATCCGGAAATCCTTACTGTATCACCCGAAGCTTGTGCAGATTATGTTCGTGCCAACAGTGACCATGGCGGAGCAGATGTCGTTCTCGAAGTTGCAGGAGCCGAATCCACGTTTCGCCTTGCATGGGAATGTGCAAGACCAAATGCGGTCGTGACGGTCGTTGCTCTTTATGACAAGGCTCAGACACTGCCGCTGCCGGATATGTACGGCAAGAACCTCACGTTCAAGACCGGCGGTGTAGACGGCTGCAATTGTGAGGAAATACTGCGGCTGATCGCAGAGGGCAGACTGAATACGGAACCACTTATCACACACACATACCCGTTAGACAGGATCGAAGAAGCATACACACTCTTTGAAAATAAGATGGACGGTGTGATCAAGGTAGCCATCGAGTGTTAATACGGTTCCCAATCCCGGTTCCTGCACACTGTATTTAAATTGTCTTCCCGGCAACCGATTCCGTTTCTCTATAATAACACAGTCCACTGCATCCATACGGAAACAACATTCGCTTCATATCCCTGATATATTCCTCTTCCGTATCCACATGCTCAAGGATATCCAGAGCTGTCTTCAGGTTCCGGATATCCTTTTCCATAAAATCTACATAATTTCCACGCCCCACAAGCTTCAAATGGGTGATTCCGGCCTTTCGCAGCCGATACAATGCGCAGAGCCCACAACCTGTCGCACCGCAGAGATAGCCATCGGGATCATACATCCGTTCCTCATCATCTTCGTTCGGTTTATCTGTGCTATGCTCATCATTCGCATCTTTCACTGTGCTCTCCGTCCGTAAAATCAGCCTCTCTGTTTCCTCATATTCTTCTTTTTTTTCTCTCTTTCCTTTAACTTTTCCTATCTGATACGGTACCCGGCAGAGATGCCCCATCTCGTCGCAGTGCAGGGAATTGCAGAACGCCCCCGAAAACTGACAGAGCTCGTTCAGTGCAAATGCCTCAAATTCATATACGCCCCTGCTGCCCTTTTCCCTCTCATGCCGGATCACCGACTCCATGTCTGCGAAGCTGTTCTTCCTGTGAAAGATAAGCCGACTGACATCCAAGCGGTCAAATACATCTATCATACGGCTGTTTACCTCTGCCGTCTCCCCACTCAGATGGATCTCACAGCGGATCCCATTATTTTTCAGGTAGATCAGCAGCGCCGGATCCGCGATAATAAAGCTTGAAAATCCAAGCTCCGTACACCGGTGAAGGACATCCGCGATCTCCGGGTACTGCTCCGGTGTATAATAAAGCGAATTAAATGTCAGATGTACCGGCTTCCCATATTTTCTCACCAGCGCCGCCAGAATCCTCAGCTCACTCTCCGCCCCGATCTGCACGTTGATGCCAAGAACCTCGCGGCGGTTTAGCGGCAGCACCGTCCCGTATTTTTTATTCCATTCATAAGGTACGTATCCGCAGAAAAACTCATCTGCCCCGGCCTCGACGTACCGCACATATTCATCGATGGATCCAAGTCCCGCCGTGATCTTCATTGTATCTCTCCTCAAATGCAGCTTGCACCGTGTAAACTGCCTCATTACAGCAGATTCACCACAAGTCTGTCAATTCCCTGTTTTTTCCACATTTCCATATCCATCATTCCGGAAACTGCACTCCCATCCAGCGCAAAGAGCGAATTATACCGCCCCGCCATCTTCAAATGCTTTGGATACAGAAAGACTTTCTCCCTGCAATATCCCGGGCACGATTCCGGAAGTTCCTGCTTTCCTCGCTCTCCATTTTTACATACAGCATACAACGTGCAATACTGGGAGGTGTTCGTCTGATAAAACGGAACATGGATGCTGTTCTTTCCTTCCGGAAATTTCTGCCTGTACCCGCAGGGCTCCCACTCGTACCGCCGGATCCCGAACGTGTCCCTCAGATACGTCCGGTAAAATTCCGCATTCAGGCTGTTCTCCCAAAAATATCCTGTCTCTCCCTGCTTGTATCCCATCCGTGGATCCTTTTTTCTTTTATTTAACAGAGTCCCCATACACGGCACAAGAACTTCTTTTTCTTCCTTCCATTCCTTCCGCTCTCTCAAAATCTCCAGCAGACCCCAGTCGTTTGCCGCGATCTCCGGAAATGTCTCCCGGTTTCTGCACCACTCTTCCAGCTCGTCCAACAGGTTTTCCACCGGTTTCAGCATAAACTCCCGCAAATATGAAAATGTAACTGTCACAGCCAGACCTTCCGACTCTGCTTTTTTAAGGATCTCAAATAACTGCCGTTTTTCAGGAAACAGCAGATGACAGAAGGCATTTCCCACATAGATCCTGTCCGGAACCGTCATTCGTTTTCCCAGCTCTTTAGCCCCATTCACGTTCCAGTACCAGTCCATAAAATCGCGGAATTTCATGGATAAATACCGCTCATAAAGCTCCGGACGATCCAATTCCACAGCAACTTCGATATTCTTCCGTTCCTGCTCTTTATATTCTTTATATTCTTTATATTCTTTATGTTCTTTGTATTCTTTGAGTTCAAAATCTCCTGCTGCGATGCAATTTTCCCTTATACCTGACTGATTTTCGATTCGCGTTTCCAGCCTCGCCCTGTCTTCTCCTTCACCGAACCACTCTTTTTTCTGTTCAATGAAATTCTCCGCAAACTGTTCATCCTTTTTTGCCGGATACCCGGTAAGCACCATTGCAAGTTCCCCGTCCTCGCACTCCAGCTTCAGCCGCACAAATCTATCATACCAAAGGATCAGTTTTCCAGCACATTCCCGGTATTTCTCCTGCTCCACAAACACCGAATACTCATATACCGGAATCCCCAATCCATCTTCCACACGCACTTCCATCTCAAACGAATGAATCTCAACTTCCGTATACGGATCACTGCTTTTCTTCTCCTGATCTCCCGTCTTCATCCCGTTGAACCCATCATAAAAACAGATTCGGAATCTCTTCACTTCGCGGATCTCATCCAATGTCCGAAAACAAAATCCATGTTCCGCAAGCTCCGTGATCCGGATCTCCTGCCCGTCTGCAAATCCAGCCACCAATCCGAATGGGATCATAAAAACTCCGTTTATTTCTCTCTTCCCTGACACTTTTCGTTCCTCAATTCAAATCTTTTTAAAGCACCATAGCTCACACCGCTCATAAATGCCAGCTTTTTATCTATTACCATTCTATCATAAATGGATGCATAAACCAATAACGTGCAGCTGTACCTTTTATATAAAAGAATTTGCCTCGGCACATTCTCCCGCCTCGCGCGGGCGCTTGCGACAATCTGCATCTTCGCGCGAGTGCGCATTTTGGGCACGTCAGTGTCTTTTTATGTAACAGGAAATTCATAGGAAGTTCCTGTTACATAAAAAAGGACCGCTGCCCCACAGATCTCTCTGCAAAGGCAACGGTCCTTTTCAGCTACAGGTTATTTTCATTGATACCATACACCGCAGGCAGCTTTCACTGTCTGCCGCGCTTCCTTAACCTTCGATCGCAATACGCTTAGAAGTTTCAACCTTCTTCTGCTCAACCGGTTTCGGAACGGACAGGCTTAAGATACCATTTTCAAATTTAGCCTTGATATCTTCCTGCTTTACATCTTCGCCAACATAGAAGGTTCTGCTCATTGCTCCGGAATAACGCTCCTGACGGATATAATGACCTTTCTTATCTTCCTCATCCTTATCAAGACCCTTAGCAGCGCTGACGGTCAGATAACCATCCTTCAATTCTGCAGTGATCTCATCTTTCTTGAATCCCGGAAGATCGATGTCCAGTTCATAGGAACCTTCATTCTCCTTGATATCAGTTTTCATGACTCTCGAAGCATTCTTTCCATACAGCGGATTCTTCTTAGAAGTAAAGAAGCTGTCATCAAACGGGAACATATCATCAAATAAACTCTCTCCAAAAATACTCGGCATATACATAAATCATTCCTCCAATCAGAATATCTGAAATCTATTGTCTGGGAGATTCTGAAAATCTCCAGGACTTTTTGCATCCCTTTGATTTCTTTCTCTCTTCCTTTGTTCTGCATGTACTATAACACATATTATTAGCACTGTCAATAGGTGAGTGCTAATTTTTTTGTGAATTAATTGTGAACTTATTTTCCTGTTCAAATATTCCTTATTTTCAAAATCCGCTGGAACAGTTAGAAACTATCTGGCATCTTCTTATTTCTCTCACACTCCTCGTGCATAATCATGATCATACATGCATTGGTTTTCTGCAGTAGCACAATGTGATGTGCAATGGCAGGAAAATTTAAAGGACATAATTTAAGAACATCTTGAATTATTTTTCCAAGCGCCTATAATATTGATATGTTATCCATTTTGATGACAAATCGTAACTGTTCAGTAGGTCTGCGCATTTACTGCGCTGACCGTAAGAAAACTTAGACTATATGGCAAAAATCCTATCGGCACAGCCGATTTGGAATGGATTTTTGCGCGTAACAGTGAGAGTAATGAACAGTTACGACAAATCTTTACTATCAACCGTGACGCTTCTGGACAGTTTACCCTATCCTCAAACAGTTACCCCACAACCTGACAGATATTGTCTATTCCGGACATTTGTCAGCTCACAATAAGAAAGGCAGAAGCAAATGAGTTACAGTGTATATCTTCCTAATTACTCCATCGGTGAAGATTGTTACAAGGAACTTCCATATGTCGCAAGAAACTATGGAAAAAAGGCAGTCGTGATCGGCGGTAAAACCGCTATGGCAAAATCAAAAGATGCGCTCCTGGAAGGCATCAAGGGCTCCGATCTTGAGATCACGGATTTCATCTGGTACGGCGGTGATTCCAGCTACGAGAACGGCAACGCATTGATCGCGAACCCGACCGTCCGCGACGCAGACATCATCTTCGGTGTCGGTGGAGGAAGAGCCTGCGATACCGCAAAATATGTAGCAAATGAACTTGACAAACCGTTATTTACCTTCCCGACCGTTGCCAGCAACTGCGCAGCCGTGACTGCTATCTGTGTCATCTACAACGCCAACGGCACCTTCCGGGAATATTATTATCCGAAGCTTGCGGATCATACCTTCATCAATACCGCCGTGATTGCGGATTCTCCTTACGACCTCCTCTGGGCCGGAATCGGCGACGCACTCTCCAAAGAATGTGAGGCTGTTTTTTCCAGCAAAGGTAAGCACTTAAGCCATACTCCGTTAATGGGTGTCCAGCTCAGTAAAGTCTGCACACAGCCGCTCCTAGATTATGGAAAAGAGGCACTCGCATCCTTAAAAGCGCACAAAGTCAGCGATGCCCTCATGCAGGTCACTTTGGATATCATCGTCTCCACCGGTATCGTTTCCAATATGACGACTCATATTCCGGATTATTACTACAATTCCTCCCTCGCGCACTGTGTCTATAATGGCTCCACGATCACGCGTCATGGTCACGAACACCTGCACGGCGAAGTCGTATCCCTCGGTGTTCTCTGCCTGCTCACCTATGAAGGCGCGAACGCTCTCCGTGATACGATCATGAAATTCAATGCCAGTATCGGTCTTCCGGTATGCTTCGATGATATCGATATCACCGAAGATGAATTTGATCTCATGGCAGATAGAATTCTTACCTCCACCGAATGGCAATACCGCCCGAAAGAAGTGACCCGTGAGAAATTTATTGCATGCATGAAAGAACAGAATAAGATCGGACAGGAATTTAAAAAACAGACTATGCTCTTATAAATGTACCGAAGAATATCTACATGCCATTCCGTCAGGAAAGTCATTAGAAGCTTTGCACAAGGCATTCATGAAAACGAACATATTTGCAGAATTTCGTAAACTCAGAGGTAAAATTAATGAAAAAGTTAGGATTAATTGGTGGAATAGGGCCAGAATCCACCATTGAATATTATCGCAGCATAGAATATGGCGTACAGAAAAAAAGTGGTCAAAATTTCTTTCCCAATATCACCATAGAAAGTCTTAATGTATTTGACGTACTCAATTTATGCAAAAAGCAGGATTATGATGGATTGACAGATTATCTTCTCAACGGTATCAATCAACTTTCTGCAGCAGGAGTACAATACGCTGCTCTAACCGGAATCACAACACATATTGTTTTTGATGCATTATCGAAAGTATCTCCTGTACCGCTTGTTAGTATGGTAGATACCGCAAGTGAATTTGCAAAAGCACACAGATTCAGAAAAGTTTGCCTGTTAGGAACTCTTCCAACCATGAACGGAACCTTTTTTCAGCAATCTTTTGAATCTAAAGGTATCGAAGTCATTACACCGGATGCGGCAGAGAAAGAGTATATTGATAGAAAAATTGAAACAGAACTGGAACTTGGAAAAGTTGTATCTGATACTCAAAACAACTTTCGAACAATTGCAGAACGAATCATTCAAGATGAGAACGTTGACACAATCATACTTGGATGCACAGAACTCCCCTTGATTTTCAAAGGAATTGATTTATCAGTTCCATGCCTTAATGTGATGCAAGTTCACATTGATTCACTCATTGATTTAATTATGTCGGAATAAATACTTTCACCTATACCGCTGTTATTGTGGATTCGCCTTACGACCTCTTCTGGGCCGGAATTGGCAATCCTGATGAACAATGTAAAGCCAGTGCAGTCGAACATCCGGGGGACGTTCGACTGCGACAACCGGAGTGGAACGTAGACATTCGAACCGTTCGAGCCCGGCAGGGCTCGAACATGCGAAAAAGAGGAGGTATCCATCAGATATCTCCTCTTTTTCACATCTTATTGAAAGCACGAGGCGTCGCAGAACGTCCGGGGGACGTTCGCCTGCGACGACCGGAGCGGAGCGTAGACATTCGAACCGTTCGAGCCCGGCAGGGCTCGAACACTCAAGAAACCTGCTGTCCACTTGATGATCCTTTCATTTTAGTTACTTATCCACACTTCATCTGCATCGCAAACTCTTTTTCCACAAAAAAAGAGGATACCCACACTGGATATCCTCATAAAAGCGAGCACGAGACGGGATTCGAACCCGCGACCCTCGCCTTGGCAAGGCGATACTCCACCACTGAGCCACTCGTGCATAGGTAACATACCTTCAAAACCACATATTGAACTTCATCAACCTTTGAATCTCCACTTGACCTTCCTGGATAAGCCCTCGACCGATTAGTAACAGTCAGCTCCATGCATTACTGCACTTCCACCTCTGCCCTATCTACCTCGTCGTCTTCAAGGGGGTTTACTTCTTTC
>OODM01000796.1_pt1 | contig 16921 bp, 10 predicted proteins | sample 1671471 | NCBI WGS metagenome assembly OODM01 (sample SAMN06348160, study PRJEB24527) | human gut metagenome | biome: human gut; feature: ankylosing spondylitis patient; material: feces | host: Homo sapiens | place: China | collected 2015-10 | reverse complement strand
GTAGATAAAACCACATAACTGAAAGATGAATTTACACACAAATTTGGACTTGACTTACGAAACAGATGAAATGCGGATATTTGGTAGGTTTTAAGAAGTCTGACATTGAGAAAGCTTGAGAATGAAATGAAAAATATTCTGTTTGAGAACAGTAGTAGCAGTCTTATAAGTAAAATTGATAAGTTATTATGACATCGCATAAAAAAGCAGTTACCACATTAATTGTGATAACTGCTTTTTCTCGTTAAGAATATGAATTAAAGGTCGAATCCAAAGTATCTTACAGCATTGTTGTATGAGATACCTTCAACAATCTTCTTCAATGCCTTCTCATCTGCTGGGTATTCACCATTCTCTACCCATCCACCGATAAGCTCGCACATGATTCTTCTGAAGTACTCATGTCTTGTGTATGAGAGGAAGCTTCTTGAATCTGTAAGCATTCCGATGAAGTTACCAAGAAGACTTAAGTTAGCAAGGCTTGTCATCTGATTAGTCATACCAACCTTATGATCATTGAACCACCAAGCTGAACCCTGCTGAATCTTGCCAACAGCCTTAGAATCCTGGAAGCATCCGATAACTGTTCCGATAGCAGCGTTAACTGAAGGGTTAAGTGAGTAAATGATTGTCTTAGGAAGCTCATCTGTAGCGTTAAGTGCGTTAAGGAACTGAGCCATCTCAGCAGAGCAGTCATATGTATTGATGCAGTCATAACCTGTATCTGGTCCTAACTGGTCATAACGAAGTCTGTTGTTATCACGGATTGTACCGTAATGTAACTGCATTACCCAGTTACGCTTGTTGTATTCTTTACCTACAGATACCATGAATGCTGTCTTGAACTTGTTCATCTCTTCTGTAGTGATAGCAGAACCTGAGAATCTCTTAGCAAAGATTGCTTCGATTTCTTCTTCTGTGTATGGCTTGTACATTACATACTCAAGAGCGTGATCAGATACTGAGCATCCCATAGAAGCAAAGAAATCCATACGGTTTCTAAGAGCATCCATTAATGAAGCAAATGAATTAACTTTAATTCCGCTGACATTAGATAATGTCTCAAGGTAATCAAGATATTCAGGCTTTTCAATGTTCATAGCCTTGTCAGGTCTCCATGCAGGAAGTACCTGTACGTCAAATGTCTTATCATCCTTAAGTACCTGATGCCACTCAAGTGAGTCAACAGGATCATCTGTTGTACAAACTAATGTAACATTTGACTGCTTGATAAGGTTACGAACTGACATAGAATCTTCCTGTAGCTTTGCATTACAGAGATTCCATACTTCCTCAGCTGTATCGCCGTTGAGAATACCGTTGTATCCGAAGTATCTCTGAAGTTCAAGGTGGCTCCAGTGATAAAGTGGGTTACCGATAGCCATCTCAAGAGTCTCAGCCCATTTCTGGAACTTCTCGCGGTCAGAAGCATCACCTGTGATGTACTTCTCATCAACACCGTTAGTTCTCATCTGACGCCACTTGTAATGATCGCCACCAAGCCATACCTGTGTGATGTTCTCGAACTTTCTGTCTTCAGCGATTTCCTTAGGGTTGATATGGCAGTGATAGTCAAGTATTGGCATCTTAGCTGCATAATCGTGGAATAAATGCTGAGCTGTTGGAGTTGAAAGTAAAAAGTCTTTGTCCATGAACTGTTTCATGATTCATAATCCTCCTGTGAATTAAAATATTGTTGTGTTGCGTTTTATTATATCAGCGGCGATGATACTGTGATTGTCAGCATCTTCACCGGATAAAACCTTCATTAGCACGCTTACCGCGCATGAGGATAGTTCCTCAACCTTACTGTCAATAGAGGTAAGTTCAGGTTCTGTACATAATGAAAGAACAGAGTTATTGTATCCAATAACCTCTAAATCCTCAGGAATTCTGATTCCGTGAGTATGTGCAAACTTGACAGCACCGGCAGCGATAGAGTCATCAGATGTCATAACGGCATCAAACTTCATACCTTTATCATATAGATATGTAAGATAATCCCTGGCATGAGATATGTTCTTGCCACACAGATGATGGAATTCATCCGGGAGAGTAATACCGGCTTCATTAATTGCTTTAAGATAGCCGCGGTACTTATTCATGCCACTGTATGAAGTACTCGTATATAAATAAACTATATTACGATGTGAATTATTTATCAAGAGTTTTGTTGCATTGTATACAGCTTCTTCATCATTGCACATTACTGAATAAATGTTGGCAGCGTCCAGATAGCCGTTGACCAGCACTATGGGGACATCTTTAGCTGCATTAATAATGTAGTCGTTATTATGCTCACTGGTATTTTCTACAAACTGTGAACCTGCAAGAATAATTCCGTCAACTCTTTTACTCAAAAGAAGCTCGAGATAATTCTTCTTATTATTATAATCTTTACCAGTGCAGCAAAGAATAGAGTCGTAGTTGTATTTGCGAAGCTCCTGTTCAAGATAGTAAACAGCGTTGGCAAGGTATATATCAGATGAATCTATGCACATAATGCCAATTGTCTTCATAGTATTAAGACCTAATCCTCTTGCAAATACATTAGGAGTGTAGTCTAATTCTTTCATTGCATTAATAACTTTGTCTCTTGTCTTTTCAGAAACCCTGGTGTTGCCGTTAAGAACCCTTGAAACTGTTGCTATGGATACACCAGCTTTTTTAGAAACATCATATATATTAATATTCATGTGCGACCTCATCTCTTGACGAATGTAAATGTATCGCTTAACAAAAATCGATAAAAAATGAATAAATGTAAGCGCTTACATATTGATAAATGAATTATACAATGGTATTATTATAAAAACAAGTGTAATGTAAGAATTTTTTAAAAAGCAGAAAAATGTATTGACTTAGAGCATTTTTAAGTATATTTTATTTATGAAAGCGCTTACATGCACTTATTTACATACCATTTACTGGTTAATAATTAGGGACCGTTATCGTAAAACGGATTATTCCCAATGAAAAAAGGAGATTTAAGATGCAGAGATTAAACAAGAGTATTACACATGCAGTTGACAGACCTGTTAAGGTTATGCAGTTCGGTGAGGGTAACTTCCTTAGAGCATTCGTTGATTATATCTTCGATGTAACTAATGAGAAGACAGATTTCAACGGTGGTGTTGTTATCGTTAAGCCTATCGAGTTCGGTACACTTGAGAGATTCCATGATCAGGAATGCCAGTACACACTTCAGTTAAGAGGTTTTGTTGATGGAGAGCCTAAGGAAATCACACGTCAGATTACATCAGTAGTAGATGCAGTTGCAGCTATTGAGGATTATGACAAGTACATTGAGTATGGTACAAGCGAGACTCTTAGATTCATCGTTTCTAATACAACAGAGGCTGGTATCGTATTTGACGAGACAGATAACGATCCTAATGCACGTCCTCCTAAGACATACCCAGGAAAGCTTACACAGCTCCTTTACAAGAGATATCAGAAGTTCAACGGAGCAGCAGATAAGGGACTTATCTTACTTCCATGTGAGCTTATCGCTGATAATGGTATTGAATTAAAGAAGTGCATCATGAAGTTTATCGAGCTTTGGGGACTTGAAGATGGATTCAAGGATTGGGTTAACAATTATTGCTCATTCTGCCCAACACTCGTAGATAGAATTGTTCCAGGATATCCAAGAGAAGACGCAGCTAAGCTTTGCGAGGAATGGGGATATGAGGATCAGCTTATCGACAGAGCTGAAGTATTCGGTCTCTGGGTTGTAGAGAGTGATTCTAATCTTCCACTTGAGCAGCTTGAGAAGGAACTTCCATTCAAGGAAGCTGGACTTAATGTAGTATTTACTAAGGATCATCATCCATACAAGGAAAGAAAGGTAAGAATCCTTAACGGATCTCATACATCATTTGTATTAGCTTCATTCCTTGCTGGTAATGACAATGTAGAGAATTCTATGAAGGATCCTGTAATCAGAAAGTACATGGAAGAGACACTTTACAATGAAGTTATTCCTACACTTTCACTTTCTAAGGAAGATTGCGAAGAGTTCGCTAAGGCTGTTATCGACAGATTCCTTAACCCATTCGTAGATCATAGATTATTAAGCATTTCACTTAACTCAGTATCTAAGTGGGAAGCTAGATGTTTACCTTCATTCTTGGGATATGTTAATAAGTTTAACAAGCTTCCTAAGTACCTTACATTCTCTATCGCAGCACTTATGAGCTTCTATACATCACAGACAGAAGCTGAGTTCAACGGCGGTATTGTATTAAAGGGTAACAGAAACGGTGAAGAGTACAATATCACAGATGACAAGGCTGTTCTTGATTTCTTCAGAGATAATTCAGGAAAGTCTGCTAAGGAATTCACACATGCTTACTTAAGCAATACTAAGTTCTTCGGTGGCGAGGATCTTTCTAAGGTTCTTAACCTTGAAGAAGTTATTACTGAGTACATCACAGATATCAGAGAAAGAGGTATGAGAGCAGTAGTTAATGATTTAGCTGACTAATTAATAGCTCTTTGAATGATTATAGAGCGGATGTTTTTATATTCATCCGCTCTTATTTAATATAATAATCAAATTGAATTGGAGGATATATGCAGGATTTTATTAAGATTAATAAAGATGATAATGTTGCTGTAGCATTAAAGCCTATTGCTAAAGGCACAACTCTTAATGTTGCAGGAATTGATGTGACAACTGTAGAAGATATTCCACAGGGACACAAGTTTGTAATTAAGGCTATCAAGAATGGTGATCCGGTTATCAAATATGGTTTCAGAATTGGATTTGCACAGGCTGATATTCCGGTTGGAGCATGGGTTCATACTCATAACTTAAAGACTGGTCTTGGCGAATTACTTGAATATACTTATGAACCAGAGGGACATAAGGATGTTGAGCCTACTGAGCCAGCTTATTTCGATGGATATATGAGAGAGAACGGCAAGGTTGGTGTCCGTAACGAAGTATGGATTGTTCCTACAGTTGGATGCGTTAACTCAATTGCAAGAGCAATTGAAGCAACAGCAAGAGCTAACAAGCCAGAAGGAGTAGATGAAGTAGTTGCATTTACTCATCCATATGGATGTTCACAGACAACAGAAGATCAGGAGAATACAAGAAAGATTCTTGCTGATTTAATTAATCATCCTAATGCAGGTGCAGTTCTTGTACTTGGTCTTGGATGTGAGAACAGCCGTATTGAAGTTCTTAAGGATTATATCGGAGAGGTTAATCCAGACAGAGTTAAGTTCCTTCAGGTTCAGGATGTTGAGAACGAGCAGGAAGAAGCAGAGAAGCTTATGAACGAGCTTATGGCTTATGCTGCTACATTTAAGCGTGAAAAGGTTAATGCAAAGGAACTTATCATTGGTATGAAGTGTGGTGGTTCTGATGGATTATCAGGTATCACAGCTAATCCAACAGTTGGTCTTTTCTCAGATATGCTTGTATCTAAGGGTGGTACAACTATTCTTACAGAAGTTCCAGAGATGTTTGGTGCAGAGACAATTCTTATGAATAGATGTGCTAACAAGGAACTTTTCGAGAAGACAGTTCATCTTATTAATGACTTTAAGGAATACTTCATTAAGAATGGTCAGGAGATTTACGAGAATCCTTCTCCAGGAAACAAGGATGGCGGTATTACAACTCTTGAAGACAAGTCTTTAGGATGTACACAGAAGTCAGGAAGCTCATTAGTAAAGGGTGTTCTTGCATATGCAGAGCCAGTTAATACTAAGGGACTTAATCTTCTCAGCGCACCTGGTAATGACCTTGTTGCTGCTACAGCTTGTGCAGCTTCAGGTGCACAGATGGTTCTTTTCACAACTGGACGAGGAACACCATTTGCATCACCGGTTCCTACAGTTAAGATTGCAACTAACTCAAGACTTGCAGGAAATAAGGGTAACTGGATTGACTTTAATGCAGGAAGAATTGTTACAGATGATCTTCCACTTGAAGATGCAGCTAAGGAGCTCTTCCAGCTCGTATTAGATGTTGCTTCTGGTAAGAAGGTTAAGGCCGAGATAGCAGGATTCCATGATCTTGCAATCTTTAAGCAGGGTGTAACATTATAATTAATACAATAATATAAAAGATGGGGACTGTATGTGCAGTCCCCATTTTTTATATACAAGCCTGAAAATAGAATGTACCATCTTTAGTAAAAAAGGCATATATGCCGTTATATTTTTCTATTACTGAAATTATGCTGCGGACACCAATGCCATGGTCAGGTTCATCAGTTACAGGAATCTGGTTGCGGAATCGGGGTTCCTTAAAGTATGTATTGGATATATTGATGCATATTTTGTTGTTTTTTCAAACAACTTAATTGTTATAAGACGCTTATTATCTTTTGGGGCAGCGTTATCATGCTGCTTTATACAGGAATTTATTGCATTTTCTAAAGCATTTGCAAGGAGACTGCACAAATCAGTAATTCTGTAACTTGAAAAATCAGTGGCAGTTACTGATATCTGTGTGGAAATGTCTGCGTCATGGGCTTTATTTATATATGAAGATAATATTAGGTTAATTGCTTCGTTGTTGCAGTATCTTGTTATTCTTGTGTTATTCAGATTATTATTAATTTCATTTATATATTCAAGAGCTTGCTGCATATTGTTACCAGCAAGGCAGCTTTGTATGAAATTCATATGGTGTCTTAAGTCATGTCTGTATATCGCAGCCTGTTTCTGATAATCTGTAAGCTGAGATATTTCTTTTTCAGCTTGAGCTGCAGCTGCGGAAAGTATGATGTTTTCACGCTCTGCTGTATTTTTTTGTTGGACATACTGAGTGTCACTATTGACAAGAAAAAATACAATATAACAATAAAACTATCCATGAATTCAATTATTACGGCTTTGCCGGTATATAGAAGGTTAGTATATACGGTTAGAGCATATACAAGTATGTAATATGTAAGAGGGAGAAGGAAAAACATGGAAATAATGTTTTTTGATTCTTCTTTGAGCTTTATTATGTAAGGCGAAATGTATTTAATTACCACAATCAGAAGCGGAATAGTGATTACAATTGTTACAACATCTGAAATTATAGGGATTTCAGGAAATATATATTTTGCCAGGGTTCCAAACCATTTTCTGGGTGTACACATCAGATAAGCGGACATAACCGCAATGAATGATATGTATATATTCTGGTGGCATATATATCTGATAATAAGAATTAAAGGAATATGTATCAGTATAGGATAACATTTAAAAAGGACATTTTCGCCTAAAAGTACGTAGAATAATGCCTGAAACAGAACAAATAATACAGTAGTAAGTATAAAAAGGCGCTTATTGTCCTCCCATTGTATTCCGGCAAAATAGAAAGATACAATAATTCCGAATATTAAAACAAAACCATAATTAATAAGGTTTAGTACTGAGACTATGTCTGTCATTAAATTCTCCTCCAAATGTATATTATAGATTATTCTTCCATCTGGAAATCCAGATATTGTTTCTTTATGTCCGAAACGCGTCTTTGTGCAACCGGGATAGTTTTGCTGTTGGTTAATTCAATTCTGACTGTATCTATTGTCTTGATGTAATTCATGTTAACAATGAAAGAACGATGTGGCAGAGCAAATTCTTTATGTGTCATAAGTGTATCACATATAGATGAGAATACGTCTGTCGACATTACCTGCTCGTTGTCTGAAAGGTATAATATTACTTTCCGGTTAAGAGCTTCAGCGTACATAATATCTGATAAGTATATTTTATGTATACCTGAATTGTTTTTTATAATATATGTATCATTGCGTTCTTTATGAAATGTATCAAGAATATCATCCAGCGAATCATATAAAGCTTCTTTAATTATGGGTTTAAGAAGATAATTAAATGCTTTGACTGTGTAGCTTTCTACAGCAAATTCAGGTGATGATGTCAGAAAGATTACAGGTGAAAATCTGTCAAAGACACGGATTTCTCTTGCCAGATTAATGCCGTCCATTACCGGCATAATTATATCAAGAAAATATATGTCATATTTCTCAAATTCAGCAGTTGATGCCAGTTCAACACTGCTTGTGAAACATTTTATAAAAAACTTCTGACCTTTGTCACAGGCATATATTTCTAACAGCTCTCTGATTCTGTTTAATTCAGCTTCATTATCGTCACATATAGCAATTTTCATAGTATTTTCCTCATTATAGCTTAGTGTAAAAAATATCTCTTGATTAATTATATATTGCATGAGACTAAATTTCTATATATAAATCTAATCGTTCATGTCAAAAAACTTGTAATTCACGCAGGTAACCTCACAAATGTCTTTTAATAAGGTATTATAACTACAATATATAGCAGACGGAAAACTAAATATCAGTATATGTGGTTATAACATAAAGGAGGCGTTTAGATGAAGAGGTTTTTGAGTATACTTTTATGTTCTGCAATTCTTGCTGCAGCTATACCGGGCATGTATTATGCAGAAGGGAATCAGTCTTCATATGATGAGCTGTCCCAGTTAAAGGAGATTGATTACCAGCTTAACGGTGGTCATTATGTCAGTGGCTATAATGCACCAGACAAATATCCGGCAGGGCAATTACCGGATAAGGATGATATTGTCAATCAGGGGTATGAGTTTGGAGGATGGTATGATAATAAAGAACTGACAGGTAGTCCTGTAACGGAGATTTCAGAAGAGAATTACACAGGAGTTGTAGTTCTTTATGCAAAATGGATTGAGCGTTATTATTACATTGACATACCTGAAAGCGTAGATGCTGACAAGACGAATCTTACAGTATCGGGACATGCAGGCGGACTGTATGAGAAAGATAAAGTAAGTGTATCTGTTTATTCTAAGAATGAATGGAATCTTCTGAATGGAAATGTAAAGCTGGGATATGAATTATATAATGAAGAGAATAAGCTGTCTCTTACTAATAATTCAGTAATAACAGAGCTTACAGCAACAGGCAGTGACAAGACAAGAAAATATATGACAAGATTACAGGAAATTCCTAAATATGCAGGAATATACACAGATAATCTTACTTTTGATATTTCATTTGAAACAACAAAATATAATATTAAGTATGAAACTAATGGCGGAACACTTTATACTGATGATAAAGATGAGCAGGGGCGTGCAGCAGAACTTGATAACTCAGTGTATGAGGCGGGAACAAAGCTTTCAGATCTTCCGGTTCCGGGCAAGGCAGGCTCAACATTTTTGGGATGGTGTTATGATGCGGACTGCACAGATTATGTTGCCAGTACAGACAGACTTTTAAGTGATGTTGTATTATATGCATCATGGGTTGATGGTCAGGAGCTTAAGACAGTCAGCATAGATACATACGCAAGAAGCTATGATGTTGATGCAAATGATTTTACAATTATGGTAACTGATAAGAGCGGAAGACTAACTAAAGAAGAAGTAAAGAATAAAGTATCAGTTAAGAATGTAAGCGATTCTTCTGAGAATACTTCAATAGATGTTACAGCCGGAAGTGTATTAGATGATGGAGCGTATACATTTATAATAAAATGCAATGGCACATGGCAGGAAGGCTGTGGCTACCGTCTTGAACTTTCAGATGACAGGCTGTATTTCACAGGCTATGACCAGACAATAAGAGAATATGATTTTACAGTTTATAAGCCGGATGTAACTAATGTGAATCTTAGGGATGACATTAAGTACATAAAGTCAGGAAGCTTAAGTAATCTCTATGTTAACGGAGAGAAGGCAGACAGAATATCTGTGACGGTAATGACTGTAGGACAGGATGGTACAATAAGTCAGGAAGCTGTTAAAACTACAGGAAGCTTTACATATTCGGACAGTAAACTTAATGCAGGAGATAAGATTGCAGTATATGACGGAGATGTTGTGCCACAGTTAGATGGCAGTGTTATATCTGATGATGATGTTTCGTTCTTTGAGATTACATCAGCTAAGGGAAATGAATATTCCTACAGGGGTATGGCAGCAGAGGAGATACTCTTCGTTCCTGATGTTCTTCCTGTTAATGTAGCTGATGATAAGGATAATGATCCTGATAATGACAGTATAACAATTACAAAGAATAAAATGTCATATGGCAGTGACAGTCTTGGAGCAGGACTTGGACTTGATGAAGATACAACAGTTGATACAGGTGATTATCTTGCTCTGTATGCAACTGGAAATGATGATATACAGTATGCTGTTATAACAAATGTTTCAACTAATAATGCTGATTATGTAATCACATATAAGAATGTGACATGGGATGAAGTTCAGGCAGCCATGGATGTATATCAGACTGATAATGTGAGTGGTGAAAGTATATTACAGAATCAGGATATCAGTGGCATTGAACAGAGCGTTGAGCAGCAGGCTGTTGACAGTGGATTTGCACAGAGTGTTGTAGATGAGGTTGCACAGGCTGTTGTAAGAACGAATTCTTATCAGGAACTTCAGGAATATCTGTCTGATACTATGGATGCCAATATCAGCATTGTGCCGCAGGATATAACTTATCTTCCAGATAAGGCTCAGGGCAATGTTGCATTATATAGCAGCAAGAAACCAGAAGTAAAACTTGACCATGTAAGAGCTAACCTTTCAACTGATTTAAAACATTTTGAGAATGTAAGTGGATTAAGACTTGCTCTTGATATTGGTGTAGAGATTTCATTCTCTAATATGAAGGTAATTGTATCAGCAACATTTGAGCAGGAAGTTAAGATTAATATTAATGTAAGTGGTAAGGCTATATGGAAAGTATGGGGCATATTCCCATATATTGATGATTACCGCGTTGCGGTTTCATTAGATCTGTATGATTACACTGGAATTAATTTTAATGTTAATGTAAGAACTGCTGAAGAAGATGATGATGACGAAAGTTCTTCTAAACTTGATGAAGTGATTAATGGAATAGCAGAAGAACTTAAGAATATGATGGAAATCGGAACTACATATATATCTGACAAGTCGGATTTATCTACAAGACTTGAAGATATTAAGGATTCCGATGATGACAGTGAGTTATCTGTTGCCAAGAGTCTTGCTGAAAAATATTCTGATATGCTTGATGATGAGGCTGACTGGGTTGAATTATACAGTAAGTCGTTAACAGAGTCACATGTAAGGGTTATTGGAATTATTGATATCGAGTTTAAGGTTGAATTCGTTGTTTCTGCCAATGTTAATATATCAATGGGCATGACTTACTGGTATAAGAATGCCAAGAGGTATGTTTACAGTATTATGGTATTTGACAGAAAGGTTACAAGTGATTCTATTGATTTAAGCGAAGAACAGTATGAGTTCTCGGTATATGCAATAGGAACAATAGGAATACGGGCAGGAATAAGACTAAGTGTGGCTGTAGGTCTTATATCAACAAAACTTGCAAGTGTTGGATTTACAGCAGAGGTTGGTGGATATGCCCAGGTATGGGGATATCTTTACTATCAGTTGAAATATGCAGCTTCGCAGGGCAGAACAGCAAGCTCAATGGGAGCTATATACATGGAAATAGGCATGTATATGGAGGTTAATTTCCTGGCACAGGCACTTTCTGGAACGTTTAGTTATAATCCTACACTTTTTGAGAAGCAATGGCCGTTGTATAGTGTTGGTGTAGTTGAAAATGTGTGCGATTATGCATATGGTCAGGATTCTGTTAAAGATATCAAGATGAAGAGAGATGTTAAGACTGTAAGACTTCCGGATACATATTTTGAAATGCAGTATCTTGATATGAAAGAAGGTCTTGACGATAATAATGAGTATTTTACTAAGGTTTATGATGACAGCGACAGATATTTTTCTATAACAATGACTAATCCGGCGTTCTCATATGATCCTGAAACTAATATAGTTGAGGTTAATCCTGGTAGTGAACCTCAGCAGGATGGTGAGATGATAATAACATGGAAGAGTCAGAAGGGTTCTTTTAATACTAAGCCGATAACAAGAAAGATATCTCTGCACTGGGATAATTTAAGAGATGGATATTATATAGCATTCCAGACTAACGGCGGTTCAGTTGTAGATGCTATAATATCTAAGTACAATAAAGAAATTACAAAGCCTGAAGATCCTGTTAAACAGGGCTATACATTTGCAGGCTGGTATACAGATGAAGCACTTACAAAGAAATATACTATTCCGTCAGTAATGCCTAATGAGGACAGAATTGTATATGCGAAGTGGGAAGCAGCTGATATGACTTATAATGTTGTTGATTACGTGGAAGGAACGGATGGTGTGTATACAGCAGTTTCTTCAAAGCAGGAGACAGCTAAGACTGATACAGAGGTATCACCAAAGCCTGACACAAGAAACGGATTTATGACTCCGGCAGCTTTATCACAGAGAGTAAGTGCTGATGGAAGCACAACAATCAATTATTATTATGCAAGAAATAAATACAATATTAAGTTCGTTTCAGAAGGCAGTGTTGTTTCAGAAGGAAGATATACATATGGAACTCTTATGCCGACACCGGTTGCATATAGGGCAGGATATGTATTTGAAGGCTGGGAACCAGCTGTTACACAGACAGTTCCTGCAAAGGATACAACTTATACAGCAGTATGGAAAGAAGCAGATGATGTTGTATACACAACAAAATATTATCTTGAAAATGAATCAGGAGAATATGAACTTGGTAAAACCAGAATTAATAAAGCAACAACAGGACAGAGTGTAACTGCAGATAAGGAACAGTATGACAGCAGACTTTATCATCTTACAGATGATCTGCCATCTGGTACTGTTGCGGCAGACGGAAGTCTTATATTCCGGGTGCATTATGATAGAAATTCATACAGCGTATCATTTAATTCTATGGGTGGAACTGTAAGTACCGAAAAGAAAACAGCCAGATGGGGAAGCAATGTTATTGCACCGGTTCCTGTAAGAGCAGGATATGCATTTGCAGGCTGGTATGTTGACAGGGCATGTACAGAAGCGTTTGACGGTACAATGCCGGCATATGATATTACTTTATATGCAAAGTGGGATGCAGATAAGGTTAATTATACTGTTGAACATCTTGTTGAAAAGCTTGACGGTTCATATGAATTGTATGACAGACAGGCATTTACATCTGATACTGACAGCCAGGTAACGCCAGATGTTAAGTATATGGAAGGATTCAGTTCACCAGAGACAGAAACTGCCATAGTAAAAGGCGATGGTTCGACTGTTATAAGATATTTCTACAAGAGAAATGTACACAGATTTGTTCTCAAGCTGAATAATGGACAGTCGGATGCTGTATACGATTATAAATATGGCACTAAGATTAATATTATTAATCCGGAAAGAACCGGTTATACATTTACAGGCTGGGATGAAGATGTTGCAGGTACAATGCCAGACAGAGACGTCACTTATACTGCAGGCTGGAAGATAAACCAGTACACAATCAGTTTTAATACAGATGGTGGCAGTGAAATTGCTTCTATAACACAGGATTATAATACTGAGGTTAATTTTAATGAGATTCCGGTTAAGAAGGGATATACATTCACAGGATGGGATAAAGCTGTCCCGGATGTAATGCCTGCCGGTAATATTGTTATAAAAGCACAGTGGAAGAAAGATGTATATACCATAAGTTATAATCTTAATGGAGGAAAGGCTGACAATCCTGAAACATATGAGGTTGATACTAGCGTTATAACTCTTAAGAGACCACAACGTACAGGTTATACGTTTACAGGCTGGAGTGGAACAGAAGTTGAGGGAACTGTTATGGATCCTGTGATTACTACAGGTTCTACAGGTAACAGAAGCTACACAGCAAACTGGAAGGAAAACAGTTATGTTATCCGGTTTATTCCATATGGTGATGGAACAACTGGTTCTATGCAGGATATGCAGCTTATGTATACAGACAAAGCAGCTTTAAGTGCTAATCAGTTTAAGAGAACAGGTTATACATTTGCAGGCTGGACAAAAAAGGCAGGAGCGGACAGGTTATATGATGATAATGAAGTTATCAGTGGACTTGGAACAGCAGATAATGAAATAATTACCTTATATCCGGCTTGGACTGCTAATGAGTATACAGTACATTTTGATACAAAGGATGGAGATGCAATAGACGACCTTGTATTTACATATGACAAAAAATACGAACTTCCAAAGACTTCAAGATATGGATATGCATTCCTTGGCTGGTGTGTGGAAGATGGAGGAACAGTTACATACAAACCGGGAGCTTCTGCTGATAATCTTGCAGGTGAGGGAACTGTTACACTTTATGCAAGCTGGAGTCTTAATAAGACATTTACTTACAGCCACCCATATTCATATCGTGTAACTGATGATTCAAAGGAAGAACCAGTCAAGCTGCATTTCTTCATAGATGGAGCATCAGGAACTTCAACAAGTGGTTATACAAGAACTAATTCCATCTATATGGAAGGTATATCTCTGAATGAGATAAAGAAGCATTGCAATACGATGACTGTTACAATCAGTTATTATATTAAAATGGTAGATGACGGATATGCAGAGGTAGACACTACATATAGAAAAGATTCTAACAAGTCATGGAATGGATGGCATGGAGAGAAGCTTGATCTTAAGAAGAAAAATAAACAGATAATCACGCACACATACAGCATAGGATGCAAAGATATAGATGCTATATGCTACAGATTTGATGCAAGTGGTTCATTTTCTGATAAATATGATTTGAGCAATATTAAGGTCAGTGTAAGGTTTGATTAATTAGTAATTCGTACAGACTGGTTTTATGACCGGTCTGTACGGAATGTCAGGAGGGATTGGAATGAAGATTTCAAAAAACAAAATTATGATAACAGCAATAATAGTACTGTGCGTAGCAGTTGCTGTTCTGGCTGCAGTGCTTGTTATCAGAAAAGATAAGAATAAAGATAATGATGATAAATTTACACCAACGATTGATTCTGATTCTGGTGAAATTGGTACAGGAAGTAATTACAGTGGCGGACAGCAGGGAATAAGGATACCAGGATATCCATCTATAACTGTAGATGCAGGAAAAGATAATGTTACAATGAATCTGTTTAACCCTGAAGGAAATCCATGCTACTTTACATTTGAAATTGTTTTATCTGATACGGGCGAGACTATATACAAGTCAGATATGGTTGAACCTGGAAAAGCTATAACTAATGTAAAACTGCAGCATCCGCTTGCAACAGGAGAACATAATGCTGTTATTAAGATTAGCACAGCATCGCTTACAGATGGAAAGACAATGAATGGTGCTAATGTTGAGACAGTTTTAGTTGCAAAATAAATAAACAGTCATTAATGGATGAAAGAATGGAGGCTATTATGAGAAAATTGACAGCTATGGCATTGAGTATGATGTTTATATTGGGAAGTATTATTCCTGTAGGAGCTGAAGAGACACAGACAAGACAGACAACAATATCTGTATCAATTGATCCGGTCTATACAGTGACTATTCCGGCAAATACAACAATTGAAAGAGGAGAACAGTCTGTTAAGCTTGGAAGTGTTTCTCTTGATAATGCAAGATTAGAGCCAGACAAGAATGTAAATGTATCTGTAAGTGCAAGTGGAAAACTTAAGAACAGTAAAGATGAGAGTAAGACAATTGCATATAAGATTATGGATGGTAACAAAGAATTCAGTACAGCTACATATGCAGAGAGTGGAAACAGTACTAATCTGACACTTTCAATAGATAAGTCTGAATGGGATAAGGCATATGCGGGTTCATATTCAGATACACTTGTGTTTACAATCTCTTATAGATAGTGAAGCAAAAGAACTATAGATTATTAAATAAAAAAGAGTTGTCCGGTTTCCCGGGCAACTCTTTATTTGGTCTGAATCCAAATATGAATTAAATTAATTATCTCTGAACTCTTGCGCCAGCACCACCAACGATACCTTCAACTTCCTTAAGAGAAGCCATTGTTGTATCACCAGGAGTTGTCATAGCTAATGCACCGTGAGCTGCACCGTAGTTAACAGCCTTCTCAGCATCTTCAAATGTCATAAGACCATATACAAGACCTGAAGCGAATGAATCTCCGCCACCAACTCTATCCATGATCTCAAGTCCATCATACTGAGCAGCCTTGTAGATTTCTCCATCAGCCCAGCAGATTGCTGACCAGTCGTTAACTGTAGCTGTCTTAACCTGACGAAGTGTTGTAGCAACAGCCTTGAAGTTAGGGTATGTAGCAGCAGCTTCGTTGATCATCTTCTTGTAACCATCAAGGTTAAGAGTCTTAAGGTTCTCATCGTTACCTTCAATTTCGAAACCAAGGCATGCTGTGAAGTCTTCTTCGTTACCAATCATAACGTCAACATACTTAGCAACTTCCTTATTAACTTCCTGAGCCTTAGCTAAACCGCCGATAGCTTCCCACATAGATGGTCTGTAGTTAAGATCGTAAGATACGATTGTACCGTACTTCTTAGCTGCCTTACAAGCTGCAATAACAGTCTCGCAAGCCTGCTCAGAAAGAGCAGCGTAGATACCGCCTGTATGTAACCAACGAACACCTAAACCACCATCGCTCTTGTTCTTGAAGATGTAATCGAAATCGAAATCTTCTGGAGTAGCCTGTGAAATAGCTGTGTTAGCTCTATCAGAGCAACCCTTGGCACCACGGATACCAAATCCTCTTTCTGTGAAGTTGAGACCGTTTCTGCAAAGACGTCCGATACCATCTGTCTTCTTCCAGCAGATAAGGTCAGTTGAAACACCACCCTGCTCGATGAAATCCTTCATAAGAAGACCTACTTCGTTATCAGCAAAAGCTGTAATAACAGCAGTGTTCATACCGAAACACTTGTGAAGTCCACGGATAACGTTGTATTCTCCGCCGCCTTCCCATGCTCTAAAGCTTCTTGCTGTACGGATTCTTCCTTCACCTGGATCAAGACGAAGCATAACTTCACCTAATGATACAGCGT
>OODM01000779.1_pt1 | contig 17260 bp, 17 predicted proteins | sample 1671471 | NCBI WGS metagenome assembly OODM01 (sample SAMN06348160, study PRJEB24527) | human gut metagenome | biome: human gut; feature: ankylosing spondylitis patient; material: feces | host: Homo sapiens | place: China | collected 2015-10 | reverse complement strand
CGGCGCTGATCTACGGTGCTGTGCGTCTGATCAAGTATTTTATCCGCTACGGCATAGATTACTACTTCCAAAAGCTGGATGTACGGCAGACCGAGCACAAGGAATGACCCGTCGGGGCGACCCGGCGGCAATAATAGGAGGCTTTTACTTATGAATCAGATCACCACCCGGTACATCACCGAGAACGGCGCCTGCTACGAGCAGTACGTCATCACCGACCCCGAGGCAAAGACCGCCCTCACCATCACCCCCGAGCGCGGCGGCATGATCACCAGCTTTACGCTGGATGGCGAGGAGTTTGTCTGGACCCGCCGCCCCAATTTCTCCGAGTGCAACCGTCCCCGCTTTGGCGTGCCGGTGCTGTTCCCCAGCTGCGGCAACCCGGATAACGGCGTGCACATCTTTGACGGCAAGGCCTACCCCATGGAGACCCACGGCTTTGCCGACCTGTGCGCATGGGAAGTGGACAGCGTTGGCCCGGACGGCGTGACGCTGGCACTGGAGTCCACTCCGCTGACCAAGTTCCTGTACCCGTTCGATTTCACCCTGCTGCTCAACTATAATCTGGAGGGCAACAAGGCACTGGTCAGCCTGACCGTCATCAACGAGGGCAGCACCGATATGCCCTTCAGCTTTGGCTACCACCCCTACTTTACCGCCTCCAAGCTGGAGAACGTGGAGTTCGACATCAAGTGCGCCACCTGCTCCGACAACGCCAAGGGCGAGCAGCCCGTCGCCCCGGAAAAGATCACCCTCACCCGCAAGGAGGGCGCAGACAACTCTGTCCGTCTGCTGACCGGCGTGCAGTTCCCCATGACCCTGACCGACAAGGGCAACGGCCACAAGGTGACCGTGGACGCCGACGAGACCTTTGAAAACGGCGTGCTGTGGCAGCAGGATGCCGAGAGCTTCGTCTGCATGGAGCCTTGGAACGGCTGGGCAAACAGCGTGAACGAGGACGGCAAGCACGAGGTGCTGGAGCCGGACGAGGCCATGACCAGCGAGTGGAGCATCACCATCGAGAAGGTCTGAGACTGATTTGAAATGCGCGCCGCGCTGCTTTGCGCATAGTCAGCGGAAAAATTATTCTTAATTTGGGGCTCAGGAAAGTCTGCGGACTTTCCTGAGCCCCTTTTTCACGGGAAAGGAGCACTCTTCTCAGGATGGTGCAAAGCTTTTGATTTCAGTAAAGAAAATTTAGCACGCTGACCCGCAGTGCCGCGCTTTCGCAGAAAGCGGCGCTGCGAATGCCGTTTTCAGCCACGACCCACCTGTGAAAATGGAATACCGGAGCGTCCGCAGACGCTCCGGTATTCCGAAATTATAAATATTTTTTCCTTAGCTTATGCCCAGAGCGCAAGCGGAGGGCATTCAAAATCGTCCCGCCGGAAAGCGGAACGGCTCTTAATGGCAGCTGCCGGTGCAGCCGCCCTTGTCGGCGTGGCAGGCGTGAGAGCCGCAGCTGTGGCTCTCCTCGTGGTCGTGGTGGGTGCAGCGGGCGTTGGGGTCAAAGACCAGCGTGCCGGCAAGATAAGCCGCCGCAGCGCTGTCGGCCTCGCCGGTGATGCCGCCGCACAGCCGGATGCCGGCCTGTGCCAGTGCCATCTGTGCACCGCCGCCAATGCCGCCGCACAGCAGCACGTTCACGCCGTTGCGCACCAAAAAGCCTGCCAGTGCACCGTGGCCCTGCCCGTCGGTGGAGACCACCTCGGCATCGGTAATGCGGCCCCCCTCGGCGGTGTAAAGCTTGAACTGCGCAGAGTGGCCGAAGTGCTGGAACACCTGACCGTTTTCATAAGGAATTGCGATCTTCATACTAAAAACTCCTCCCTGTGTACGAGATTTTCTATCCCTATTCTAACAGATTGCGCTGAAATAGGGAAGGGCACCCGCGCTTTTTGTGCCTTTTGGGGCGGAAAACATAGCCGGTATGTAAAAATGATATCAGAAACTGCTGCAAAATGTATTATAATAGAGCCCGAAAAGAGGGTACAAGTATGAAAACAAAGCATCGCGGACAAATGTCCGAGTCCTTTCTTACGGCGGTGTTCCTTTCGCTGTCCGGCGGTTTGCAGGATGCCTACACCTATCTGTTCCGGGGCAAGGTGTTTGCCAATGCCCAGACCGGCAATATCGTGCTGCTGAGCGCCAATATCATGGATGGCCGGTGGGATAAGGTGCTGCACTATCTGGTGCCTTTGTGCGCCTTTGCGCTGGGGGTTCTGGCTGCGGAAAAAATGCGGGAGCGCTTTCAGGCAATGCAGCGGCTGCACTGGCGGCAGCTGGTGGTGCTGGGCGAGGTGCTGCTGCTGTTCACGGTGGGCTTTCTGCCCCAGACGCAGAACCTGCTGGCCAACGCCATCGTTTCTTTCTCCTGCGCCATGCAGGTGCAGGCCTTCCGCAAGGTGGACGGCTATGCCTTTGCCAGTACCATGTGCATCGGCGACCTGCGCAGCGGCGTGGAGGCCTTCTGCCTCTGGCGCAAGACCCACGAGCCCCGCGCAAAGGATAGGATGGTGCGGTACTTTGGCATCATTCTGCTGTTCGCGCTGGGGGCAGGGCTGGGCAGCAAGAGCGCGGCGCAGCTGGGCGGCAGAGCCATCTGGATCTCCTGTTGCTTTTTGCTGGTCAGCTTTGCGCTGATGTTCATCCGGGAGGAGCTGGAGGAGAACCCGGTCATCGAAAAAGACCTGACCGCCATCCGGCAGGAGACCCGGGAGATCGACCGCACCCTGAAGCAGGAACTGCAGGAACAGCAGCGGGAGCTGAAACAGAGCGCCCGAAAATAACAGAAAAGGGGGCTGCTACACCATCATTGGTGCAGCAGCCCCTTGCTGTTTGGTTTATTTGCGTTCGGTGCTCCGTGCCCCGGCCTTGGTCAGCAGCTGCTGGAACTTGCGGGCGGCGGTGTTCAGCGGCCGGTGATGGTCGTACACAAGGCAGATGGAGCGGGAGGGGATGATCTCCTGCAAATGCAGCTGCACCAGCTCTCCGCTGGCCAGCAGGGGTGCTGCCATGGGCTCCGGCACAAAGGCAAGACCCAGCTCGCTTTTGACCAGTGTAAGCATCTGGTCGGTGGTGGCGGCCTCGGTGTCCGGCTTCAGCACCGCGTCATGTTCCAAAAAGAATTGCCGGTAAAAGCTGCGGGTCATGCTCTCCTCGTTCAGGCAGATCAGGGGGTAGCCGGCCAGTTCCTTCAGGCTCAGGGTCTGGCTGGCCAGCGCCGTAAAGGTCTTTCCACCCACAAGCACCTCATAAAAGGGCATCAGCTCTACCATTTTCAGCCCGTTTTCCACCTCTGCGGGGGTGGTCACGATGGCAAAATCTACCTCGCCGTTGCGTACCGCCTGCACCGCCTGCGGGGTGGAGTGGTTGGAGATGCGCAGCCGGATGCCCGGGTACTCGGTGTGGAAAGCACGCAGCTTTTCCGACAGGTAGATATTCAAAGCGGTCTCTGTGGTGCTGATGCTGATGGCACCGTGCTCCAGCGTGGCGGTGGCGCTCAGTTCCTCCTCTGCATCCTGTATCTGCACCGCTGCCGAGGCAATGCGGGAATACAGCAATTCGCCCTCCGGCGTTAAGGTGACGCCCCGGTTGGAGCGAATGAACAGCACGCAGTTCAGCTGGCTTTCCAGCCGGTTCATGGCGTGGGTGATGTTGGGCTGATTGTTGCCCAGCACCCGCGCCGCGCGGGTAAAGTTCTGATACTTTGCTACATAGTAAAAGATTTTGTAGTATTCCCAGTCTACATACATGAGTGCGGCCCTCTTTCCTGTCGGGCTTCCGGCGCGGCCTGCGGCAGAAGCGGCTTTATGCTCTTCTTGTATCATAGCACGGCGCGCCGGAATTGCAAGCGCTTTTTACGGCGCGGCTGTGCCGGATGCGGGTAACAGTCTCTGCAATGTAAAAAACATATTGCTGCTATACACAGGATACTTTTTACATATTCTCTGCACGCTCGTATAATAAACACCGCGAACAGGAAACAAGAATGAAAAAGAAGGTAAATGAAGTTTATGCTGACTGCTGTTACTGGAATCAACTGGGGCGATGAGGGCAAGGGCCGCGTCATCGACCTGCTGGCCGAAAATGCCGATATCGTTGCGCGCTATCAGGGCGGCAACAATGCCGGTCATACCGTTGTGACCGAGAAGGGCAAGTTCATCCTGAACCTGCTGCCCTCCGGCATCCTGCACCCGGAGGTGACCTGTGTGCTGGGCACCGGCATGGTGATCGACCTCGAGCATCTGGCCGGAGAGATGGAGGCCATCGAGGCGCGCGGCGTGAAGGTGGAGCCGGAGAACCTGAAACTCTCCGATAAGGCTACTATCTCCATGCCGTGGCACAAGGTACAGGATGGGCTGGAGGAGGACCGCCTTGCCAAAAAGGGCGGCGCGTTCGGCTCTACCCGGCGCGGCATTGCTTACGCTTACAGCGACAAGTACCGCAAAAAGACCCTGCGTCTGGGTGACCTTTTACATCTGGACGAGGAGCGCACCCAGAACCGTCTGCACATGATCCTGGACGCCAAAAACATGGAGCTGGCGGGCTGCTATCATCAGGAGCCCATGAGCTACGATGCCCTGCTGAACTGGTGCAAGCAGCAGGCGGCGTACTTTGCGCCCTTCATCTGTGATGTGGGCGCTTTCTTGCAGCAGGCGCACGACAGCGGCAAGCGCATCGTACTGGAAGCGCAGCTGGGCGCAATGCGGGATATCGACTACGGCATCTTCCCGTTCACTTCCAGCTCCAACACGCTGGCGGCCTACGCACCGCTGGGTGCGGGCATCCCCAACTGCAAGCTGGACCATGTGGTGGGCGTGCTGAAGGCCTACTCCACCTGTGTGGGCGCAGGCCCCTTTGCGGCAGAGAACGCAATGGGCGAGGCGTGGAACGAAAAGCTGCGCAAGGCCGGCGGCGAGTACGGTGCAGCCACCGGCCGTCCCCGCCGGGTGGGCCCCTTTGACTGCGTTGCCAGCCGCTATGGCCTGCAATGTCAGGGTGCGGATAAGATCGCACTGACCAAGCTGGACGTGCTGAGCAGCATGAAGCAGATCCCGGTCATCACCGGTTACAAGCTGGACGGCGTGGAAGTCCCCCGCTTCGACACCCTGTCCGACCTTGACCGTGTGCAGCCGGTGGTCACGCTGCTGCCCGGCTGGAACAAGGATATCTCCGGCTGCCGCAGCTGGGCAGAGCTGCCCAAGGAAGCCAAGGCCTATGTGGAGTTCCTTGAAAAGCAGCTGGGGCACGAGATCCAGTTCGTTTCCACCGGCGCGGAGCGCGAAAAGTTTGTGCTGAAGGGAGAATGGCTGTGAGACATTTTATTGAGCCCGGCAGCTTTTCTCTGGCTGAGCAGCTGGCACTGCTCGACCTTGCCGACCGGATGGAGGCTGACCCCGCGCCCTACGCCCACCTGTGTGACGGCCGCATTCTGGCCACTTTGTTCTACGAGCCCAGCACCCGCACCCGCCTTTCCTTCGAGTCCGCTATGCTGCGGCTGGGCGGCAAGACGCTGGGCTTTGCCGGGGCGCAGCTTTCCAGCGCCACCAAGGGCGAAACGGTGGCCGATACTGCCCGTGTGGTGAGCAACTATGCAGACGTCATTGCCATGCGCCACCCCAAGGAGGGCGCACCGCTGCGGGCGTCCATGTATGCGCGGGTGCCCGTCATCAATGCAGGCGATGGCGGCCACGCCCACCCCTCTCAGACCATGATCGACCTGATGACCATTCGCCAGCGCAAGGGGCGGCTGGATCATTTGACCATCGGCTTCTGCGGCGACCTCAAGTTCGGCCGGACGGTGCACTCCCTCACCGCCGCGCTGAGCCAGTTCGAGGGCAACCGGTTCGTGTTCATCTCGCCCGAGGAACTGCGCATCCCGCAGTACGTCAAGGACGAGACCCTGACCCCGCTGCACCAGAACTATAAAGAGACCGCCGACCTTGAGGCCGAGTTGCCCGGGCTGGACGTGCTGTACATGACCCGCATCCAGAAGGAACGCTTTTTCAACGAAGAGGACTACCTGCGGTTGAAAGGCTGCTATGAGCTGGACGAAAAGCTGCTGCAGCTGGCACCGCCCACCATGCCGGTGCTGCACCCGCTCCCCCGCATCGACGAAATCAAGCCGGACGTGGACAACGACCCCCGTGCCGCTTATTTCGATCAGGTGCATAACGGTGTGTATATCCGCATGGCCATTATACTGGCGCTGCTGGGTATCCCCGACCCGCTGACCGGGAAAAAGGTATTGGAAAGTTTATAAATTGGAAACAGGGCTGCTGCACAAAACTTTGTGCAGCAGCCCTGTTTTTGCGTTTGGTGCTTCATGAAATGAAAATTTTTCCCGCTACCCCCGCAGCGGCGGGTCTGGCACAAAAATCATGGTGCCCCGGGCAGAAAAAAGCAGCTGCGGCATCATGCAACTGTACCCCAGCCACAGCACCGCCAGAATGCACAGCACCAAAAGCACCCTGCGCAAAAGCACCGGATGCCGGGCGGGGGAATAGCGTTTTCTGCGGTCACGCTGCATAGGCTGTGCCCTCCTTTTTCAAGGCTCTGCCCAGCTTATGCCGCAGCAGAAAGAATTGTGCACCGGCGGGGTTTGTGGTAAGATAACAGGGAAGAACCACGGAGGAACTGCTTATGCTGACCATTACACTGCTGGGCACGGCTGCCACCATGCCGCTGCCGGAGCGCGCCCTGACCGCCGCTGTGGCGGAGTGCGGCGGGCACAGCCTGCTGCTGGACTGCGGCGAGGGCACCCAGACCGCCGCCCGCCGCGCCGGGGTGAACCTGATGCGCGCGGACGCCATCTGCCTGACCCACTACCACGGGGATCATATTTTTGGTCTGCCCGGGCTTTTGCAGACCCTTGGGGCGCAGGGGCGCACCCGCCCGCTGACGCTGCTGGGGCCGGAGGGGCTTTTGGAGGTCTGGCGGGCAGTGTATGCCCTGACCGGGCCGCTGCCCTACGCAGTAAAGCCGCTGGTCTGCCGCGCCGGGCAGCCTGTGGCGCTGGATGCTCTTTCGGATGGATGGCCCGCCGGGGCAACGCTGCTGCCGGTGGCAACAAAGCACCGAGTGCGCAGTCTGGGCTACCGGCTGGAGTTGCCCCGGGCGGGTAGGTTCGACCCGGAAAAGGCGCGGGCGCTGGGCGTACCGGTGACCCAGTGGCGGCTTTTGCAGCGGGGACAGGCTGTCCCGCTGGCAGAGCGTATGGTGCAGCCCGCCGAGGTGCTGGGCGCACCCCGCAAGGGGCTGCGGTTCGTCTTTTCCGGCGACAGTGCGCCCTGCCCGGCGCTGGAACAGGCAGCGCAGGGGGCAGACCTTCTGCTCTGCGATGCCACCTATGCCCTGCCGGAGCAGCAGGAGCAGGCCGCGCAGTGGGGGCACAGCACCTTTGGTCAAAGCGCGGCGCTGGCAGCAAAGGCTGGTGTAAAGCGGCTGTGGCTGGTGCACTATTCCCCCATGATCACCGACCCGGAGGAGCATCTTGCACAGGCGCAAAGCATCTTCCCGGCGGCAGAATGCGGCTTTGACGGCAAACGCATCACCCTGCATTACGAGGAGAACGAGGAATGAAGCTGACACTTGACCCCGGGGCAGCTGCCCTGCTGGACGCCCTGCACACAGCGGGCTACGCAGCCTATGCCGTAGGCGGCTGCGTGCGGGACAGTCTTTTGGGGCGCACCGCCCACGACTGGGACCTGTGCACCAGCGCCCTGCCGCAACAGGTAATGGAACTGTTCGGGACAGAGCAGTGCATCCCCACCGGTTTGCAGCACGGCACGGTCACCATCAAATACGGTGGGCAGCTGTACGAAACTACCACCTTCCGCACCGAGGGCAGCTATACCGATGGCCGTCACCCGGACGAAGTGCGGTTCGTACCGGACGTGCGGGAGGATCTTGCCCGGCGGGATTTTACCATCAACGCTATGGCGTATAATGCAGCCGAGGGGCTGGTAGACCCCTTTGGCGGGCAAAAAGACCTGCAAAACGGTCTGCTGCGGGCGGTGGGTGAGCCGCAGCAGCGGTTTACCGAGGATGCACTGCGTATCCTGCGGCTGTACCGCTTTGCCGCAAGGTTCGGCTTTGCACTGGACGCTGCAACAGCCCGGGCGGCGCGGCAGCTGGCACCGCACTTGGACTGCATCTCTGCAGAGCGCATTCAGGAGGAACTGGCAAAGCTGCTGGCTGCCCCGCAGCCGGGGGCGTATCTGGAACCCGCCGTGCTGGCGGTGGTGCTGCCGGAGCTGACCCCGGAAAGCCTGACCGCCGCAAAGCCGGTGGTGGATGCCTGCCCGGCAGGGGAGGAAAACCTGCCGGTGCGCTGGGCGGCGCTGCTGGGCGCTCTGGGCGAGGCCGACACCCGCCGGGTGCTCAAGCGGCTGCGCTGCTCCAACGCCTGCATCGAGGAGACCGCGGTATTGGTGCGGGAAACGGCAGAGCAGGGCGTGTGCGGGAGCTTTCTCCTCGGACACGAATCGGGCCATTCCATCGCCCGCCCTACTGCCTGCGGCAGCAGGGTCCCACCCCAGCGGACGGTCCTCGGAGAAACTCCCGCACACGCGGGAGAGGTTGCCATCCGGCAGCTTTTAGGGCGGTACGGGCTGTGCACCGTGGAGCGGCTGTGTGCGCTGTGTGCGGCGCTGCACCCGCAAGCTGCCCCGGCTTGCGCCCTTGCGGCGCAGCGGGCACGGCAACTGGAAGCGGACGGCGTATGCTGCCGGGTGAGCCAGCTGGCGGTGAACGGACGCGACCTGATGGCAGCGGGCATCCCGGCAGGGCCTGCGCTGCGCCGGGTGCTGGAAGCATTGCTGGACGGCGTCATCCGCGCAGAATATCCCAACGAAAAACCGGTGCTACTGGCTGCGGCGCAGAAAATTATAGCGTCTTGACAAGCGGTTTATGCTGCGGTAGTATTATACTACTGCTTTAGTATGTTGAACCCATAAAAGGAGAACCTATGACCACTCAGAACCCTGCAAACCGTCCCCGCGCCCTCATTGCCATGAGCGGCGGCGTGGACAGCTCGGTGGCGGCCTGCCTGATGCAGCAGGCAGGCTACGACTGCACCGGCATCACCATGCGGCTCACCCACAACGAAACGCTGGGACAGCCCGGCTACCAGACCTGCTGCTCGGAAAAGGATATCGAGGACGCCGCCGAGGTGGCCTTTGCACTGGATATGCCGTATCAGGTGCTGGATTTTACCGCCGATTTCCGGGCGCAGATCATTGAAAAGTTTATCCGCGTCTACGAGGCGGGCGGCACCCCCAACCCCTGTATCGACTGCAATAAATATATGAAGTTCCGCCACCTGCTGGACTGGGCGGAAGAACACGGCATGGAGTATGTGGTCACTGGCCACTACGCCCGGGTGGAGCAGGATGCAGCCACCGGCCGCTGGCTGCTGAAAAAAGGCTTGGACGAGGGTAAGGATCAGAGCTATGTGTTATATAACCTCACGCAGGAGCAGCTGGCGCATATCCGTCTGCCGCTGGGTGCGCTGCACAAGACTGAGGTACGAGAGATCGCGCAGGAGCACAGCTTTATCAACGCCCAAAAGCACGACAGTCAGGATATCTGCTTTGTGCCGGACGGCGACTATGCCCGCTTTATGGAGCAGTTTACCGGCAAGCACTACCCTGCCGGGGATTTTCTGGATCGGAGCGGCAAGGTGGTGGGCACCCACAGCGGCGCAGTGCGCTACACGCTGGGACAGCGCAAGGGGCTTGGCCTCGCACTGGGTGCACCGGTGTACGTCTGCGGCAAGGATATGCAGGCCAATACCGTCACCGTCGGGCCGGAGAGCGAGCTGTTCGACCGCATCGTCTACGCAGAGGATGTGAACTGGATCGCCATTCCGGCGCTGACCGGGCCGCTGCGGGTCACCGCCCGCACCCGGTATCATCAGGCCGAGCAGCAGGCCACCGTTTACCCCGCAGAAAACGGCTTCCGGCTGGAATTCGACCAGCCCCAGCGTGCCCCCACCCCGGGACAGGCTGCCGTGCTGTATCAGGGCGATGTGGTGCTGGGCGGCGGCACCATCACCCGCGTAGAAAAGTAAGGAGAACAAAATGCAGGATCAGTATTCCCGCACCCAGCTGCTGCTGGGTGCAGAGGCTATGGAAAAGCTGCACCACGCCCGGGTGGCAGTGTTTGGCATCGGCGGCGTGGGCGGCTACACGGTGGAGGCGCTGGCGCGCAGCGGCGTGGGCGCACTGGATCTGATCGACGACGATAAGGTCTGTCTGACCAACCTCAACCGTCAGATCATCGCTACCCGCAGCACGGTAGGGCAGTATAAGGTGGATGTAGCGGAACAGCGCATCCACGATATCGACCCCAACATCAAGGTGACCACCCACCGGTGCTTCTTTGGCCCGGAGACGCAGGACGATTTCGATTTTACCCAGTACGACTATGTGGTGGACGCCATCGACACCGTTACCGGCAAGCTGGCGCTGGTGATGAAATGCAAGGAGGCGGGCACCCCCATCATCTGTTCCATGGGCGCAGGTAACAAGATGGACCCCACCCGCTTTGAGGTGACTGATATCTACAAGACCTCGGTCTGCCCGCTGGCCAAGGTGATGCGTACCGAGTGCCGCAAGCGCAAGATCAAGCACCTGAAGGTGGTCTACTCCAAGGAGCCTGCCATGACCCCCATCGAGGATGACTCCATCAGCTGCAAGGATCACTGCATCTGTCCCCCGGGCACCCAGCGCAAGTGCACCGCACGGCGCACTGTGCCGGGATCCAACGCCTTTGTACCCTCGGTGGCCGGTCTGATCATCGGCGGCGAGGTGGTCAAGGACCTTGTGGGCTTTGTACCGCTGAAGGGGTAAAACAGACCACAGCTTCCTTGCTGCGTGGGACGATTTGGAATGCGCTCCGCATTGCTCTGCGCATCATCAGCGGAAAAAAGATTTTTTAATTTGGGGTTCTGAAAAGCCTGCGGGCTTTTCAGAACCCCTTTTTCACGATTTTTGAACGCAGCAGCGTTCCATAACATAAAATTGCAACCAATTTGCAATTTGGTATTGCAATTGGGAAGGATATCGTGTATAATCTTCCCTGCACGAAAATGCAAACTGATTGCAAATTGTTGAGAAAGACGACCCCCCTGCGGGTCTTTGGAGCGATTATTTATGGAACTGTTTTTGGATGTTCTGGGCGAAACCTTGGTGGATACCGCCAAGATGCTGCCCTTTCTGTTTCTGGCCTACCTGCTGATCGAGTATATCGAGCACCGCCACGGCGAGCGCATTGAGGCGCTGCTGGCGGGCGGCGGGCGCTGGGGCGCTGTGCCGGGCGCGGTACTGGGCTGTGTGCCGCAGTGCGGCTTCTCCGCCATTGCGTCCAACTTCTACGCCTCCCGGGTCATCACGCTGGGTACGCTGATGGCGGTGTACCTTGCCACCAGCGATGAGGCCATCCCGCTGCTGGTCTCCATGCCCGCCTACTGGGATAAGCTGGCCGTCCTGATGGTCATTAAGGTGGTGTACGCCATCGTGGTGGGCTTTGTGCTGGATTTTGTGCTGCGGGGCGTGCTGCCCAAGGGGCTGCGGGGCGGCTACACCGGCCATGCGGACGAGGTGGACTGCCACGAGGAACACAGCGATGCCGAGGGCAACGAAAAGCCCATCTGGCAGGCGGCGCTGCGCCACACGCTGGAGATCTTTGTGTTCATCTTCGCTTTCAGTCTGGTGTTTGGTATGATCGTGGAAGGCGTGGGCGAGGACGTGTTCGCCGAGATGCTGGGCGGTATGGGCTTTTTCCAGCCGGTGGTGGCGGCTCTGGTGGGGCTGATCCCCAACTGCGCCGCCAGCGTGCTGCTGACACAGCTGTATGTGGAGGGTGCGCTGCGCTTTTCCAGCCTTGTGGCGGGGCTGTGCACCGGTGCGGGTGTGGGCTTGGCTGTGCTGTGGCGCGCCAACCCCTCGTGGAAGCAGAACCTCTTCATCACCGGCCTGACATGGGCTGCCGGTGCCTTTGTGGGTGTGGCCATGCAGGTGGTCGTGGCGGTGTTTGCCTGATTTCCCGTGAGGAAAACGATTTGAAATGCGCGCCGCGTTTGCTTTGCGCATAAGCTAAGGAAATATTATTTTTAACTTTGGGGTTCAGAAACGCCTGCGGGCGTTTCTGAACCCCATTTTCACGGGTAGGGTCGTAACGGCAAACAGCAGTTGCAGCGCCGCTTTCTGCGAAAGCGCGGCGCTGCGGGGAAGGCTGCATCTTGTCTTTACGACCCTTTCTGTGAAAAATGCGTTTGGAGCGCTCCGCAGAGCGCGACAAACGCCCTATATCAAAAGAAGTTTCCGCTATATTTGCCCAGAGCGCAAGCGGAGGGCATTTTTGATATTCCCCCTCTCCCGCTGGACTTTGAAATGTGTTATACTGGGGGAAAACGATGCACACAGGAGAGAGAACCATGCAATATAAGATTCTGGCAAGTGATTACGACAACACGCTGATGCCCTTTGGCGAAGCAAAGCCCCGCCCGGCGGTGGTAAAGGCGGTAAAAAAGCTGCAAGCCGCCGGGGGCAAGTTCGTGCTCAGCACCGGCCGCTCCTACCCGGGCATCCGGGATAAAAACCAGCTGGGCGGCATCCGGTACGACTACGCCATTACCTGCAACGGCGCCTGCGTGGTGGACAGGCAGGGCAACATAATAGCCGAACATCCGCTTACCAGTGAGGAGATGTATGTGCTGGTGGATTTTTGCGAGGATTATAACTACCCGCTGCAATTCAACTTCCGGGATGCCTATTACGCCTACTGCGAGTACGAGTATCTGCACACCGGCTATCAGATGATGAACAGCCCCGGGCTGGACTGCGTGGACGGCGAGGATCAGGACAGGCATCTGGTGGATATGCCCCACGCCGCCTTTGCCGCCATGCCGCCGCAGGAAGTGGAGCGCTTCCACGAAAAATACGGCTACCTTGGCCTGCACTGGATGCAGACGGGCGCGCAGAACGCGGACGGCTACTGCTACTACGATATCGTGCGCGGCGGCATGGATAAGGGCGTAGGGCTTGCCGACCTGTGTGCACAGATGGGGCTTACGCTGGCGGATGCCGTGGCTGTGGGTGATTCTGCCAACGATGTGGGAATGCTGAAAGTCGCGGGCCTGAGTGCCTGCATGGCAAACGGCACCCCGGACGCCAAGGCCGCTGCCGACCGGATCATCGGGGACGTGCGGGAGGATGGCGTGGCGGCGCTGATCGAGGAACTGTGGTTTGATGGCCCCCGCGCGGAGCCCTCCGGCAAAGATTTTGGCTCCGCATGGGGCAATATTGAAAGCGCAGGCGGCAGCTTATGAGCTTTGCACCGGTGTACGATGACCGCAGCCGGGCGCTGATCTTGGGCACATGGCCCAGCCCCAAAAGCCGGGAGATGGCCTTTTACTACGGCCATCCGCAAAATCGGTTCTGGCCGCTGCTGGCGGCGCTGACCGGAGAGCCGCTGCCCGCGCGGGAGGATATCGCCGCCAAAAAGCAGCTGCTTTTGTGCCACGGGCTGGCGCTGTGGGATACGCTGGAAAGCTGTACCATCACCGGCGCATCGGATGCCTCCATCCGGGATGTGGTGCCCAACGATATCGCCGGGCTGCTGCGCAAAGCACCCATCCGGGCAGTGTTCTGCAACGGTGCCACAGCTTACCGTATCTACACAAAATATCAGCAGCCGCTTACCGGCATCCCGGCTGTCCGTCTGCCCAGTACAAGCCCCGCCAACGCCGCCTGCAGCCCCGCCCGGCTGGAGGAGCTTTGGGGCGCTGCGCTGGCGGACTGGATCGTAAAATGATGACAAGGCTGTAAATTCTTTTGCGGGATACTTGCGTTTTTTTGCGGACGTTGTATTATGGATATCATAAGGGGCGCACTGCCCCGGACAAGGAGAAATGACCATGAGCAAGATCATCCGCACCCAAAAGCCCAGCGTGCTGCCTTTTTACGCCATGGCGCTGGTGTTCGTGGTACTGTGCGCGGTGCTGCCGGTATACAAATTATGGGCGCTGCTGGTGGCGCTGGGCGGTGCCACCGTGGCCTTTGGCGTGACAAAAAAGACCTGCCCGCCCCGGGTGGTGGAGCACGAAGTACCCTTCCACACCGGTGTGGAGGATGTGGACCAGATGCTGACCGATATCCAGCAGAAGCTGGACACCCTGCACGCACTGAACGAGGCTTTGCCCGACCCGCAGCTGTCCGCCGCCATGACCCGCATGGAAAAGGCAGGACGCTCCATCGTGGAAACCGTGGAAGCAAACCCCGCCAAGGCAAAGCAGGTGCGCCGGTTTGCCAACTACTACCTGCCGGATGCCGTAAACGTTCTGCAGCAGTACGCAAAGCTGGCAAAGCAGGGTGTGCGAGGCGAGAACGCCGCCGCCATCCGCGCCGAGGTGGAGCACAACGCCGCCTCCATTGCCACGGCTTTTGAAAACCAGCTGGATGCCCTGTACGCGGCAGAGAGCATGGACCTGTCCGCAGACCTGACCGTTTTGCAGAATATGCTGAAGGGGCAGGGCTTGAGCAAGTAAGACCAGAATATCCCCTCGGGATTTTGAAAGGAAGGAATCACTTATGGCTGACAATACTCTGAATTTTGATCTGGATGCCCCCGCAGTGCCCACCCTGACGCTGGACCCCACCCCCGCCGCTGTGCCGCAGGAGGAAAAGCCCGCCGCTGCCCCCGCCCCGGAAGCACAGGTGAACCTGACCTCCGAGGAGCAGGCCATGGTGGATCAGTTTGCCCAGAAGATCGATATCACCAACAGCCAGCAGGTGCTGCAGTACGGCTCGGCCTGCCAGAAGAAGATCGGCGATTTCTCCGAAGCAGCCCTCTCCAAGGTGTCCACCAAGGATCTGGGCGAGGTGGGCGATATGATCACCGACCTCATTGGCGAGCTGAAGAGCTTTGATGCCAACGAGGAGCAGCAGAAGGGCATTATGGGCTTCTTCAAGAAAAAGACCAGCCAGCTGGATGCCCTCAAGACCAAGTACGACAAGACCGAGACCAACGTGGAAAAGATCCAGTCCATGCTGGAGGCACATCAGGTGCAGCTGCTCAAGGATATCGCCATGCTGGACAAGATGTACGAGCTGAACATGGCTTACTTCAAGGAGCTGAGCATGTATATCCTTGCCGGCAAGAAAAAGCTGGCCGATGTGCGTGCCAACGAACTGCAGCAGGCTATGGATAAGGCCAAGGTCTCCGGTCTGCCGGAGGATGCACAGGCCGCCCGTGACCTTGCCGACCAGTGCGAGCGCTTTGAGAAAAAGCTGTATGATCTGGAACTGACCCGCAACATCAGCTTGCAGATGGGCCCCCAGATCCGTCTGCTGCAGAACAACAATACCATGATGGCAGAAAAGATCCAGTCCACCATCGTGAACACCATCCCCCTGTGGAAGAACCAGATGGTGCTGGCACTGGGTCTGGCACACAGCCAGCAGGCCATGCAGGCAGAGCGCGCTGTGACCAACATGACCAACGATCTGCTGAAGAAGAACGCCGAGGCGCTGAAGCTGGGCACCATCGAGACCGCCAAGGAGAGCCAGCGCGGCATCGTGGATATCGAGACCTTGCAGCAGACCAACAAGAGCCTGATCGAGACGCTGGACGAGCTGAACAAGATCCAGAGTGAGGGCCGCGCAAAGCGCGCCGCCGCCGAGCAGGAGCTGACCCGCATCGAGGACGAACTGAAAACCAAAATGATGGAGATCCGGAGCTGAAATGGCAAACGCTGATTTTTCTCAGAACAAACAAACCGCTCCCGGCGGCTTTGACGCGGGCAGCTACCGCGAAAAAGCAAAGCCGGAGCAGACCGTAAGGCTGACGCCCCGCCAGCAGAAGCTGGCCGCACTGGAAGCAAAGCTGCCCGCTGCGCTTTCCACCCGGGCGGCGGCGCTGGCCTTGAGCGTAGTGGTGATGCTGGCCGCCTTTTTCGGCTTTGGCAGCGCCAAGCTGCGCGGCAAGTACAACACTGCCCGTCAGTGGTTCACCGCAGGGGTCGCCGCCGACAACGGTTATAACCTGAGCGAGGAGCTGACCACCCGGGAGAATACGGCGGCGAACATCCTGACCACCGCCTCCAATACTCTTGGCGCAGACAGCGCCGAGGTGCTGGCTGCACAGACGGCGCTGAACGATTTCTCCGCTTGTCTGCAGGCGGTGCAGAACGGCGGTAAAAGCCAGTCGCTGACCTCGTTGCCCTATTATCAGGGCAGCGCGATGCACGCGCTGTATCAGGCCGATCAGGCACTGGGCGCTGCCATCGACCAGCTGTATGCAAAGTTGCAGGAGCAGGCCGATGACCCCATGAAGATGGGCGCGGTGCAGGGACAGTACGGCCAGTTCAACAGCGCAGCCACCATCATTGGTACTTTGCAGTACAATACGGCGGTGTATGAATATCAGAATGAAGTCGGCGGCTTCCCGGCCAGTGTGCTGGGCGCTTTGTCCGGCGTGAAGGAGGTTGAGCCCTTCGCATGAAAAACTTTGCAAAACGCATCAGCGCACTGGTGCTGGCCGTGGTGGTCAGTGCGGCAGTGCTGTGCCCGGCGGCCTTTGCCGCCCAGCTGCCCAGCCTGCCTAAGGACGAGTGCGTGGTGGACGATGCCAATGCGCTGAATAGCCAAGTAACGCAGACGATTGAAGAATTGAATGCAAAATTGGAGACGAACTGTAAAGGCGCACAAATTGGTGTTTTGACTGTGCAGTACACAGGTAATCTTTCTACGGAAGATTATGCCACAGAAGCATTTAACGCTTGGGGAATCGGCAATGCCACGAACAATAATGGTGTTCTGATCCTGCTGGTGATGGAGTCGGCGCAGTACGCGGACGGCGACTACTACCTGACCTACGGCGATGGCTTCCGCAACACCACGCTGGCAAAGCAGGCCAGCGCCATCGCCCAGACCATGGAAAGTGATTTTGCAAACCGTGATTATAGCGATGCGGTAATCACCTGTGCAAATAATGTGGCCGACACCATTGCGAGCATTTATGGCGTAAATCTGGACAATGGAAGCTATGAGAACGGCGGCACCGTGCAGCCCGGCTATCAGGGCGGGCAGAGTAGCGGCGGCAGCACTCTGACCGACATCCTGACCCTTGTGGTCAGCGTTGTGCTGCTTATTGTCATCATCCGGTCGGTGGCCTATGTTTTTGCCAGCCCCTGCGGTTGGCTGTGGTGCTTCGGTGGGCCGCGGCCTCCCCGCAGACGTCGCGGCCCGCCGCC
>OODM01000777.1_pt1 | contig 17351 bp, 16 predicted proteins | sample 1671471 | NCBI WGS metagenome assembly OODM01 (sample SAMN06348160, study PRJEB24527) | human gut metagenome | biome: human gut; feature: ankylosing spondylitis patient; material: feces | host: Homo sapiens | place: China | collected 2015-10 | reverse complement strand
CAAGAAAATGCCGTTGCGGTGTATTGTCGTGGGCTGTCCAGCATAATAAGCTTCTTGATATATTAGCTCTGCCGTGAATGCTTGAGTACGTGGCGATGCGGCCGTTTGGCCTTGTGGAGGTGCCCATGCAAGCTGACTCTATATCTGAGCCCCGGGGTCACATCTCAAAATACCTTCGGATTGAATCCGATATCCTTTCCGCGATCCGTGAAGGTCGCCTCAAGCCTGGCGATAAACTGCCCGGTCAGTCTGAGATGAGGCGGATTTACAATGTTTCGGCTATCACCGTGCGCAAAGCCTTCGCCGACCTCATAAATGACGGTTACCTTGTCGGTGTGCGCGGAAGCGGCACATACGTCGCGAAGCGTCAGATGATACGTGGGCTAACATCCATCTCCTTTTCGGAGGAACTCAAAGAACAGGGCTATGAACTCGGCCTTCAGGTCGATTCGATTGATTGTGTTTCCAATGCGGCGGCAGCCAGACGGCTGGATGTCCATGATGAGTCGCAGCTCACGCGAGTCGCACGTGTCCGATTGGCAAATGGAGACCCCGTTGTCTACCAGGTCTCATACGTCCCTACATCGTTGCTTGCCCCGATTGATGCCCGTAAGCTGGCCGAATATGGGTCGTTTTACGCCGTTCTTGCCTCATGCGATATTTATCCGCGCCTGGTTAACGAAACCTACTCCGTTCGCGTTATCGATGATCGGCACATCTGCGAGCAATTGGGTGTTGAGGTCGGCTATCCGTGCTTTTTTGTCAAGCGGACGACTTTCGATGATGAGAACCGAATCATCGAGTACTCCGAGTCCTGCTTTAATAAGGATCTTTACTCTGTCACGGTGAACATCAAGGCATAGCATGTCTGATTGATGCGTTCGCGTCTAATTTACGACCGCTCGCAGAATGGCATCGCGCTCGCGCAATATGGCCTTCGCGGCAATGTATGATGCAATAAGTTGACATGCTAACATGTTAACTTAGAGAGAAGGTTGATGATGGAAGTCAAAAATTACCTGCAAGTATACGAGCACGATGTAGTTGACCTTTGGAACCGTTGCTGCACGTTCGATCCGATCGACGTGGGCAAGTTCCGCCGTCAGGCGCTGTTTGACGACAATTTCAATAACGACCTTGCCTGGGTTGCGGTCGATGAAGACAGGGTTGTCGGCTTCGCTTACGGCACGCATCGCAAGTTCCCGTATCTCGAACGCGGCTTGGAGCCCGAGCGCGGATGGGTGAATGTGCTGTTTGTTGACCCTGATTATCGTCGCCGGGGCATCGGCACCGAGTTGCTCGAACGTATCGAGAGTGGTTTGAGGGAGCTTGGCGCGCGCAACATCACTCTCGGAGCCTATTCCCCGAGCTATTTCTTTGCCGGCCTTGATCCCGAGCACTATTCCGAGGCCATCGCCTTCTTCGAGCATCATGGTTATGTCGGTACGGACGCACATTATTCCATGGGCAAGAATCTGCATGGCTTTACGGTTTCCGTCGAAACGCGTGATCGCCAGCGAGCGCTTGAGGACCGAGGATACGCTTTCAAGCCGTTCGATTATTCCTACAGCCTCGAGCTTCTCGATTTTCTCTATCGTGAACTCGGCGCTGGCTGGAAGCGCAACGCGCTTATCAGCATGCGTGAGAACACGGCTGAAGATAGGATGCTTCTGGTTATCGACCCCGAGGGTCATATCTGCGGGTGGTGCATGCGTGCCATCGATGGCAATCCGATGCGCTTTGGCCCGATTGGTATCGCGGCGAAGGAGCGCAACAACGGGATCGGCTCGGTCCTGCTCGACCTGTTTTGCTTCGAGATGGCGCGTCGCGGTGTCTACCGCATGTACTTCATTACAACGGATGAGCCAGGCAAGCGCTATTACGCCCGTCATGGTTTGGAAGTAATTCGCACATTTGTGGACTATCGAAAGGAATTGTCATGACCCAGTGCAAGCGCGTCGTATCCATCGGAGCGCACAGCCTCGATGCTGAGCTTCTTGGTGGCCCGCTGCTGATCAAGTACGCCCAGGCTGGCGCCCGGGTGACCTGTTCAAATGTCGTCATGGGCCGTCTCGAGGGGGACGAGCATACGGCGGAGGAGAAGGAGGCGTATATCCAGCAGGTTCATTGCGAGAGCAAAGCCGCGGCTGCAAAGCTCGGCGGAGATTGCCGTTGGCTTGGCTACAGTTCGGCCACGATGCCCTCAACGGATGAATTTGCCGATGAGCTGGAAAAGTGGTTTGAGGACGAGCATGTCGACCTCGTTATCACGCATTGGAGGGGCTCCATGCACCCTCGTCATGTGGCAACTCACGACGCCGTTACGCAGGCGGTGAAGAAGATGCGTCTCAAGGGGTCGCATATCCAGCTCCTGTACGGTCTGACGTTTGAGGATTTGAATGGCTTCATTCCCCAGGCTTATTTTACTTTGACGCAGGAAGAGGTCGATCGCTGGATGGACGCCCTCGGCGAGTACGCCATTTTTAGGGGTGAGGTCAACGACTTCCCTTATCGCGACTACTATCCGACCAACCTCAGGGTTCGCGACATAGAATCCGGGTCCGGCGTACCCACGGTTTGTTATATGTTCCCGAGTCTCGTTATGAACGAGCTGCTGTAGCGCGGTCCGTCTTAGAAAGGAACCAGAAATGGGAAAAACGTTCGTGCGCGTCGATGATCGCTTGATCCATGGGCAGACAATTGTTGCCTGGGTCCCGACGCTCAAAATCGAGGAGATTATTGCGGTGGACGATGTCAGCGCGTCGAACCCCATGCTCAAAAGCATCATGACCATGGGCGTGCCAAAGCAGTACGAGACCCATATCGTTACTACCGCGGAGGCGGCCGAACTTCTTAAAGGGGAGAGCGATCATAATCGCCTGCTCATTGTGAAGGTGCCGCATAAGCTTGCCGAGCTTAAGTCCGGAATCGCTTCCTGCGAGCATATCTATCTTGGCAACATGGCGAAACGTGACGACACCTGTCATCAAATGACCGGTGCCACCGGCATCTTCTATCTCAGCAATGCCGATGTTGAAGAGATCGACGATCTGGTTGCCTCAGGTATGGATGTCACGTTCCAGCAACTACCGACTGCGCAGGAAAAGCCCTGGTCCGAGTTCAGGGCATCTCTATAGGGAAAGGCAGCAGGCTTCAAAGGAGGAGTCGCAAATGAGTATCGTGCAAATGGCGCTTATCGCACTGTTCATTTATTTGGGGTCAATCGGTTCCATTGTGGGCAATACGCTCGGGTGGTACACGCTCGGCCGGCCGCTCGTGGCGTCTTTCGTTGTCGGCTTGATCATGGGCGATGTGCAGTCGGCAATGATCGTTGGAATTCCGCTGCAGGTCATGTATCTGGGTAACGTGACTCCGGGTGGTGCGGTTGCATGGGATCTTTCGTATGCGACCTATATCGGCACTGCCGGAGCTATCGTGTTCGGTGAGGGTCTCGATCCTAATGCCCTGATTGGTATTGCAACCGTGTTCGCGGGCATCGGAGGTCTCGTCGGCCAGCTCATGTGGAATGTCTCCTATGCACTGAACATTCCCCTGAATCGCGTGGCGGCGAAATATGTCGAAGCCGGCGATGCGCAACACATGTTTATTCCCAATGCTGTTCTTGGCCAGGTCATTGGTTTCGCCTGTCGCTTCATTCCCGCGATGCTCGTGCTTGGCGGCATGACCATGGCGAGCACCCAGGCGGATTTCGCAAGTCTCATCCCGGATTATGTCGTTACTTGTCTGACCACCTTCGGAGGCATGATGGCTGCCTTGGGCATGGGCATCCTCCTTTCCTTCTTGCTGAAGAAGAACTGGTATGTGGTCATATTCCTGGCAGGATTTGTGTTGGTGACCTACTTCAAGCTGTCCATGATGGGTGTGGCCGTCATCGCGACGATCGTGGCCGTGACGTATTACAAGGTCGACTCTCGTGATTCTTCCAAGGGGGCGTTTTAACTATGGCTGAGAAGGAGATGGAAGCAATGGCGGAACAGACGGGCAAGAAGCTCTCCGCGTCCACGCTTAAGAAGTGCTTTTGGAATTGGTTTTTCTGGAATGGTTGCTCGCAGCAGGCGGAGTCAATGCTCGGTCTTGCTTTCGGCCAGTCCATGGCTCCGGTAATCGACGAGCTTTATGATACGAAAGAGGAGAAAGCGGCGGCATTAAAGCGCCATACCTCTCTATTCAACACCGAGGCCCAGGTGGGTTCTATCTGCAACGGTATCGTTTGCGGCCTTGAAGAGACCAATGCGAATGGCAAGTGCACTCCTGAGGTCATCGAATCCGTCAAGGTTGCCCTGATTGGACCGACTTCTGCGATTGGCGACTCCCTGTGGGTCGGCACGATTATCCCGATCCTGCTGACGATTTGCATGACGCTGTCGCAGGCGAGCGTGAGCTGGCTTGGTCCGGTTGTATACATGATCGCCTATCCGCTTGGCACTGCCTTGTTGAGCTGGAAGCTGTTCCAGCTTGGTTACAAGGGCGGTCTCGAGGGCATGCAGACGATGATGGCGACGGGCAAGCTCGACCGTCTGACTAACGCGATGGTCATTATGGGCCTGATTGTGGTCGGTGCGTTGACGGCTTCGAATGTCGCGGCAACCATTCCGTTCGGCATCGTCGGTGAGGTATTTGACGCTGCTAGCAACGCTACGATCCCCGCGGTTCTTTTTGACGCGAATGTCATGCTCGACGGGTTCTTCCCCAAGTTGCTCCCATTGCTGCTCACGCTGTTCATCTATCGCCTGTATGCCCATAAGAATTGGTCGCCGCTGAAGATCATGGCGCTGATTGTCGTTCTGGCGATTGCCCTGACTGCCGTTCAGTACCTGACCGGGTATGCGGATGTCCAGGCGGTCGCTGCTGCGGCGGCTGCCGCGTAGCGGGAAATCGGGGCGCGAGGTCACCTCGCGCCCCATCGGATATGGAGCCTGTCGTGGAAGCACTGGTTTGGATGTTGGGTGTCGACGCGCTTGTTATAGCTGCGATTTGGGGTTTGGCGCGCTTACGCCGCCGAGTTCTGATGGAGCTTGAGCGGGTTTTGGTGGAAGGGCGCGATGTGAAGCTATACCTGCGCTTGTTGGATAACCCTCATTTAAGAGTTTTGTTTTCACGCAAAGCTCTCGCGGCTTTGAGGGCTGAGGGGGAGAGGCTCCTGAGAGACGTTCCGCGCGCCCAATAATGGGTTCAGCACAAGAAGAGAGAGGGGGATTGGCCATGGCCGTAGAAAAAGGGATTGAGGCGTTGGCGACGGAGGGTCGAAATACTGAGACCCTGCATATCGATCGCATGGGAACCGTCGAAGCGCTTGAAACCATCAATCGCCTTGATCAGGAGGTGGCGCCGGCTGTTGCCCGTGTCATTCCGAGTATCGCCGCATTGGTCGATGCCGCAACGGATCGAATGACTTGCGGGGGTCGCATCATCTATATGGGCGCTGGCACGTCGGGCCGGCTTGGTGTTCTCGACGCGAGCGAGTGTCCTCCGACGTACGGTGTCGCGCCGGATTTGTTTGTCGGCCTCATCGCCGGTGGTCGCGATGCGCTGGTGAGCGCCCGTGAGGGCGTTGAAGACAGTAAGGAAGAGGGGGCGTCGGACCTCAAGAGGCTCAACATTCGTCCCTGCGACGTGGTCATTGGGTTGGCGGCTTCGGGGCGTACTCCGTATGTGATTGGCGGTCTCGAGTATGCTCGCGAGGTCGGCGCACTTACCGGTTCGGTCGCCTGTGTCGCACCGTCGCGCCTTTCTGAGGTTGCCGAGCTTCCCATTGATTGCCCAATTGGTCCAGAGCCGATTACCGGTTCGACGCGCATGCGCTCTGGCACCGCCCAGAAGTTGATTTTAAATATGATTTCGACCGAGTTGATGGTCAAGGCCGGCAAGGTGTACGAAAACCTGATGGTGGATGTTCAGCCGAGCAATGAAAAGCTGGTCGACCGGGCTCAGAGAATCATTCGAGCGGTCTCCGGAGTTTCGGAGGCTGAGTCGAGAGAGGTGCTTGAGAGGGCAGGCAGAAACGTCAAGGTTGCCATATGCATGGCCGTTTCGGGTTGTGAGGCCTTGGAGGCTCAAGCTTGCTTGGAGGCCCAAGGCGGAAATGTCGCCGCGGCGATTCGCAGCTTGTCAGAGTAGCCTCATTGGCTTTATCGGCTACACAGCGAGGCCCCGGGTGCACCGGGGCCTCGCATGTTTTGGTAAAGAGCGGCTGTTAATCTTCGAGTGCCCGCAACAAGAAATTCCGAACCGCCTTTCCGCAGCTGGCGGGATACAGGCAACGAGCGCTCTCGACGCCGTCATATTCGACGATGCGCTCGATGATGCCGAGTTTCGCGCCGCGCGGGGTGACGTGCCAGCCATCTGCCCGCCGTTCGATTAGGCCCTCTTGAAGCAGCTTGTTCGCTTGATGGGAGCGCATCTTGGGGAAGACGCTCGCGCCCGCCCAGTCATCGAGGACCTTCTGCAGATAACGCGCCTCACTTTGCGGACTTGCTTTGACGAGTGCCGATGCGCCCTCGCGTACGAGCGCGGCGATGCTGCCTCGTTCGGGTAGGGCGTGCGCGCCGGTATCGAAGGAAGGGGCGAGCGTCGGTCCGCTCTCCGTGCCATGGGCCATTTGGAGGTCGATTAGCTCGTCAATGGTTGCAAAGGGCCTGGCATGTGGTTTGTCGTGGCCGATGGCGGTGGCGATGAGTTCGGTTTCTGCCGCCGTGGTGCCGTTGGTTGTCAGGCGCAGCATCGCGAATGAGAACATGCCTGAGCCGTCCCCGGCCATCGCGGTCCTCGCATTGCCTTCGATCACTTGACCGCCCATATCGCGCACGATCGAGTTCTTACAGCGGAGGCGGCGTTGACGCTGGGCGAGTGCCCTTTCTCCGTCATTCGGGATTTCGGGGCTTATGTGGCGGTATCGCCCGTCATCGATCTCGATGCACAGGACGATGCGCATGGTTTGTTTGCTGTAGATCACGAAGTCGAATCGTTCCTCACGTCCGGCATCGCCATGTTGGATGAAAGCCTTTTTGTCGGCGGCACGGAACTCTTCGTCGTCAGTCAGGCGGCGGGAGAGCGCGCGAGGGGAGAAGCAGCTTGAGAGCGCGACGCCGCGCGTGACGGCGAGGCCGCGGCGGGCGACGTCGACGCCCTCCAGGGCGTTGCATAGGGCAAGTTCGGCGGCCGAGTCTTCATTGCCGACGTATGTCCGAATGGCCGGAATCTCGTCGAACGCCGAGATGAGGGACGACCGGTGGAAGCCGTATGCATAGTTGCTGATGGGGAACCCCCGCTCTCCCGTGAGCGCATCCGATGCGGGGTCCATGCGCCGGCGGGCGTAGTCGATGAGTTTCTGCAAAAAACGCTCTCGTTGTTCGCGTTCGGCTCGGTCGCGCGTGGAGAGGGCCCGCGCCGCGCCACCGGGCGATGGCGGGATATACGTGCCGGTGAGTGCAAGCTGTGTTTCTTTGGACATGAGGTCGGTCGAACAGATGACCACGAGTTCGTCTTTGGCTCGCGAGACCGCCACGTTGATGATCGACCGCCCTTGCGACCAGGGCCAATCCCAGTCTCCGTCCTCCACGGGGAGAAGATACACGGCGTTGTATTCCTGTCCTTGCGTCTTGTGGATCGTCAGGCCGGTCTTTTCCCATGAATCAACGGCCTCGGCCTCGTCGGCGTGGAAGAGGCGCTCGATTGCGGCCGCTCCCTCCGTGTCGACGAGGCGGTCGTAGAGAGCTTCGAGCTGGCCGCGGAACGGGGACACGATGCGCACGGAGAAGCTCGGGTCCGTCTCGAGTCGGGCGCGCAGACCCGGCCACTCTTCGTGCATGAAGATCTCTATCTGCTTGCGGTTCTCCTTGCTCGATTGCGGGGCGCCGCGCTGGGCCTTCCGTTCCGAAGCTTCTTTTGCATTTCGGCGGTCGTGTCGATGCGGCTCCCAATAATCGCCCTCGAACCAGCGGATGCGGATGGGTGTTTGCACGGACCTGTCATAGGCCGGGGTGCGTACGACGAGACCCTCCCCACGGGGCGCGTAAATCTCCTCGCTGCAAAAGCCAATGATGCCGGGATGGCACCTGAAATGCTCGTTGAGAAAGGTATGCGGTGCGCCGATCGGCTCGAAGATGGCCTGCGCGGACGCCAAGATGCTCATTCCGTCGCCGGTCGTCACATCCTGCAGGGCATAGGGCGATTTGCGGCCCGGAACGGGAATGCCGGTTTCCTCGGCGCTGCGCGCGGCGGCTTCTGCGGCGTTCGCGTGGTAGACGGGTGGAAGCTGCTCGATATCGCCGACGAGCACCACGCGCCGGGCGCTGCTCATCGCGAGCAGGGAAAGCGCGGGCGCACACTGAGACGCTTCATCCATGATCAGATAGTCATAGCGGAACACGTCGCCGTCGTTGAAGCATTTCTTGAGGGAGTGGATGGTGCTTGTGATGAATGGGCGTTCGCGAAGGAATTCAGAAGCGGTGAGGGTGGGTTCCCAGCCCCCGGTGTCGTAGTGCTCGTTACGGCGAGCCTCCGAATCGTCCCTGACGTCGAACTGCGGTCTCTGTGGATGATCCTCGTTCCAGGACCGGCGGTTCTCGAGCTTGCCCAAGGCGGCGTAGGAGTTGAAGATGCGACGGCGGTTGGGCTCCCGGCCCTCATCCGCCGCCGCATATCCGGCGACTTTCTTGGAGATGTTTGCGATGGCCTCGCCGTTGGTGGACACGACGGCTACAGTCGCGCCGCGTGCGATCATGCAGGAAACCATGTTGAGGATGGTCTCGGTCTTGCCGGTTCCAGGAGGACCCTGGACGAGCGAGATGTCGGATTCGAGTGCGCGGCGGACGGCGAGTCTTTGGCGATCGTTCATCCCATAGGGGCCCTCGATAAGCGCCGCGTTGACCTCAGCGTCGGTCGCCTCGCCGAAGATCAGCCGGTCTTGTGCCGCTCGGTCCCCCAGATACGCACGGCAGACGGTGTTCAGGTTTTCCGCGGATGCGAGACCCGGCGATCCGTCAGCCGCCGGGTCGCGATAGAACCAATCGATCTCCCATGGAGGAGTCTTTCCTCCCTCGCCGTTGGGGAAGCTCGACGCGTGCGCGGCAACGCGGAGGTAGGAGAGGTTGTTCGAGAAATCGGACATGGTCGCCCCCATGTGAATTTGGGTGCCGTGGCAGGCTCGGGTCGATCAGAACTCAATTGTAGTGTCTTGCAGGGACGAACTCGGCGTGTAGTCGAACGGCGCGGCGTCGATTTCCAATGCGTTCGCGCCGTGCTCCAGCGTGACGGCCGTGTCGTGCAGGGGATGGTCGGCCACCTCGTAGCGGCGGACGAGCTCACCGGGCTTGCCGCGCAAAAACAGCCAGGAACGGTCGAGTGGGGTGGCGAGCATCGCGCTGACCGGCTTGTTCGCGCGATCGGAGAAGTATCGTGCGCTGGCGGTGTCCTGGAACGCCAGGACGAGCTGCGTGTCGCAGTTGCCGATGATCGTGTTGGCGCCCTCCTCGCCATATCGGGCTGCGAGCTGGCTTGTGGTCTGGCACAACATGGTGCACCAGATGTTCTTGCTGCGCACCACCGAGATCGCCTGCTCGAAGTTGGGGATGCGGAAGTTGCCAAAGTCGTCGAGGAACATGCGGACGGGAACGGGCAGCGAGCCGCTGGGCATGGCATCGGCCTCCCTACCGAGCGAGATGAGTGCTTGGGTCAGGAAGAGGTTGGTGAGCGGGTCGAGCGAACGGTCCATGTCGCTGAGGGTCACGAAGAGCGCCGTGGGCTCGTGGCCCATGCGGGCGAAATCGACCTGGGGGTTATGCGTGTACAGGGCGCGAGCGGTATCGAAACTGAGGCACATGACCTTCTCCGCGATGATGCCGATGATGCTGGCGTTCATCTTTTCCGCGCCCATCGTGGCGCAGTAGCGCAGGTACGCCGAGGCGCAGAAGCTCGTTGGGTCGCAGGCGATTACCTCGTCGAGCAGGGCGAAGGTGCCGCCGTCCCCCAGGGAATCCACCAGCCGAACAACCGATTCGAAGGTCTGCTCGGCGGCGGGCAGCTGTTCGACGGCGTAGGCGACAAGGCAAGACAGCAGGTTGGACGCCGCTCGGTCCCAGAAGGGCTGGGTAAGGTCCTCCGCGGGGCAAATCGCCGTTGCGACCGAGAGGATGTCCTGCTGTGACGGCCTGCCGTTCGCGGGGTCGCGGCGGATGAAGGCGAGTGGGTCGTAGCCGACGGGCGAGGCACATCGAGGACAGGCCGCATCCATGTTCGAGAAGTTGATGTTCTGCACGACGTAGCCATGGGAGCGCAGCAAGGGGCCCATTTCGCGACAAAGCTGCCCCTTGGTGTCGAGCACGATGAAGCTCGCGTTCATCTGCATCAGGTTGGGCTTGAGCACGTGGCGCGTCTTGCCTGCACCGGATGGCCCGATGACGAGCATGTTGTTGTTGATGCGGGTGGTCCAGGTGTCGGTGTCCAGGGTGCGGCCCGAGGCGAGGATCGTGGGATTGGAGGTGGGGAGTGCGGTTCGGCTCATGGTTAGAGCTCCTTTCGGGATTCGATGATGCGGGTGGCGAAGCCGAGGTCGAGTGCGCGCTCGGCTTCCAGGTAGGTGTCCTTGCAGGTGAGGGATTGAATGCGCTTGAGCGTGAGTCCCGAGCGCTCGGCGAGGATGGTGTTGAGCGTCCGGCGCCGTTCCATGAGACGTTTGCTCGTCTCCTGAAGGGCGAGCGCGGAGCCACCGGCGCCCTGCGGGATGAGGGGGTCGTGGATCATGAGGGATGCGTGCGGGTACATCTCGCGCTCGTCTCCTGCCATGAAGATGATCGAGCCCATGGATGCAGCGAGGTCGCTGCAGACCGTGCGGATGGGGCAGGACACCGAGCGCAGCACGTCGTAGATGGCGAGTCCCGGACCCACCTGCCCGCCGGGGCTGCTGACGAAGAGGGTGATGGGGGAGGAGGCATCTTCCCGTTCCAGGAACAGCGCATGCTGGCGCAGCGTGCTCGCCATCGCGGGTTCGACTTCCCCGGAGAGGACGAGGGTGCGCTCGCGTAGCAGTTCGTCGTAGATGCTCGTGCGCTCGAGTCCGCGGCTCGTCTCGCGGAGGATGGAGGGGGTGGTGTCGAAGAGAGTCATGGGTTTTCCTTTCGATGGGAGGGTAATCGGTTCGTGTGGCGGTGCTCGAGACCGCCATCTAGCTGGACGTGGTCCTCGGCTTGTCGCGCAGCCGCTGTTCGAGGACGCTCGGCGCCCGTCGTGGCGCTTCCTCGATGTCGAGCGCCCCGCATTCGAAGAGCGCTGCGAGGGGCCTGATGAAGAGGCTCCGAATGGCCTGGGCGCGATGTGCGGGGTTTCGGGCCCCGCGGTCATACGATGCCGTGTCCACAAGCTCAGGAAGGCATTCGTAGATGAACAGGAAGGTGTCGCCGCATCGCCTGTTGTAGGCGGCCGCATAGGCGTCTTGCATCGCCGCCGCCTTCCCGCCGTTTTCCATGAGTAGCGCTGCGCAAACGGTGTAGAAATCGTCGGCGTCGAGTGTGGCGAATCGGAAGAGCGCGTCCACGGCTGCTCTCGGACCCGAATAGCGCAGGCTGCTGGCATTGAGCCGCGCGGAGTCGAAGTGCTTGAATGAGCAGGCGTTCGTCGAGTAGCGGGGGATCCACGAGAAGGGGAATTGTCCCGCCGCACTTCGACGTGCGGACTCCCCGATTTGCTCGATCGGGGCGTACAACTGCTCGGTCGTTTGCCTGAGCGCACGGTGGAGCTCCGCACGGTCGTCTTCATCCGTCTCTATCAGCCGCCAGGCCCGCTCGAGCCTCCAGCAGACCGACGCGATACCGGGTCCGCGCACTCCCTCCGTGCCAGGGGAGCTGGGGGTCCTGCCGTTGTCGATAGTCGCGACGCGCCGCATCGCCTCTGCAGCGAGCGGGTCGTTTTGGAGGAAAAAGCCGATTTCGAGACGACAGAAATCGAGGACGGCGCGCTTGGCGAGGGTGGGGCTGCATCGATGGTCGGCGATGGCGGCGAGGCGCCCATCGAGGGGCAGTTCGCAATTCTCTTGCAGGAAATCTGCGAGCGTCCACTCGTGGAACTCGTGATCGGTCGGGCTGAACATGCTGCTTCCTTTCCAGCGCCGGGTAGGCGCCAGGTCAACGTTGCGCACGGCGGTGGGCCGTCGTGCGGCGAGCGACAGGTAGGCGAAATCGACATGGCAATGCCGATGGCCTATAGCAGATCTCCCAATTTGATTGTGATGGTGTTAGTGAAACGACTCATACGCTCAAACTGCTCTCGTGCTGCTCGTGACTGTCAGGCTCAAACATCTCTTACGCTAAAATACGCGAATTCCGCGTCGGGTTCCTTTACTCTATGCGCCTCGTTGGCCGATTGCAAGAAGGCAATTTCAAAATAATTCTCTGCGTGAGCGGAAGGGTGCATGCGGAAAGTGCCGATTCGCACCCATCGCGAGCTGGGGGAGCGGGTATCATGGGCGTCGTAAGACGCCTCATGGAAAGGGTCGTGCATATGGCAATCAAGGCGATCGCACTGGATATCGACGGTACGCTCACGAACGATGAAAAAATAATCACGCCGCGTACGAAGCGCGCCCTACTCAACGCGCAAGACGCCGGCGTCAAGTTGATTCTCTCATCGGGCCGGCCGGTCCAGGGCCTTCGCGCCATCGCTTCGGAGCTCGAACTCGACGCTCACGACGGCTTGCTCGTCGCTTTTAACGGCGCGCATGTGGTGGATGCGGGGACCGACGAGGTCCTCTACGATCAGCCCATCGAGGTCGATGCCATGCGCTCCCTCGTGGAGCATGTTCGCTCTTTCGATGTCATCCCGTGGATCACGCAGGGTGCGCGCCTGTACGTCGAGCGCGGATCGAGGCATGTCATCACGTATCGCGGCGAGCCGTTCGACATCGTCGAATACGAGCGTCGTATGTGCGACCTCGAGCTTCACGAGGTCGACGACCTGCTCGAGGTGTGCGGGACGCCCCAGGACAAGCTGCTATGCGCGTCGGAGCCCGAGTATCTGCAGCAACATTGGCGCGCCATGTACGGACCGTTCACGGATGAGCTGTCTGGCATGTTTACCGCTGATTTCTATTTCGAGTTCATGGCGCCCGGTATCGACAAGGGGCGGGCGCTTGCCGGCGCGCTGCCCAAGCTTGGCATCGATGCATCCGAGGTCATCGCATTCGGCGATGGTCAAAATGACGTGTCCATGCTCCGCTGGGCGGGCACGGGGGTCGCGATGGGCAACGCCGTGGACGAGGCCAAGGCGGCTGCCGATATGGTGACCGCGTCCAACAACGAGGATGGCATCGCTCACGCTTTGGCTTGTGCTATGGGCATGGTTTCTAATTCGGAATAAGGGGAGGAGAGGACATGGCTTCGTGTCGTTTTCCGTATCAGGCGGTCATCTTCGATATGGATGGCGTGATTGTCGACAGCGAGCGGTTTTACTATGACCAGCTTGATGAGATGTATTCCGCCGAGGGGATATTCGTCCCGCGCGAGGAGCTCTGCCGGGCAGTGGGCGCTTCGTATAAGGATTTTAAAAGCAACCTCGTTCGTTGGTTCGCAATGGGGGGCGTTGACTTGAGCCCCGAGGAGGCTGAGGCGCGCTATGACGCATGGGCCGCGGTGCATCCGGCGGATTATGCCGCACTGCTCAACCCCGGCGTGCGCGAAACCGTGGCCGAGCTAAAGGGCCTTGGAGTCCGCGTGGCGCTCGCTTCGTCATCCCCCATGGACAACATTATGCACGTGCTCGAGGTGTGCGGTTTGTCCGATGCGTTCGAGCATGTTACGAGCGGTGAGCAGTTCCTCGAAAGCAAACCCAATCCCGAGATATATCTCCACACGCTCGACTTGTTGGGGCTTCCCGCTACGTCTTGTTGCTGTGTCGAGGATTCGGTGCCGGGCATCGCCGCGGGCAAGGCGGCCGGTCTGACGGTGATCGCAAAACGTGAAGACCGTTTCGGCTTCTCTCAAGAGCTCGCCGATGCGGTCGTCGATTCAATTGCCGACATCCTCGCTCTCTCCGCATCTTGTTAGCTGCCCCTTCGATCAGCCCGATAAAATGTGACGTCGTGTGCCGAATTTAATGGGGCTCCAGTGAATAGTGGTATTGCTTTCTGGGAACTTATACAGTAAGGTTCGCGCGGTGAGCGCGTTTGCGAGACATTCCGTAGAGGAGCATCCATGGCATTTCGACGCAAAGACCCTCAATCTCTGTTCGGCTCGAGTGGATTCTCGGTTACGAAGACGTTGTTCGAGGCTCCGGCCTTATCCTTTCTGCCCGATGTCTACCAGGATTCTTCCTCGGGAAAATGGGCGGTGGCCTATCATGGGGCATCGCCGGTTATCTTCAACTACGGTGATGTAGTCGACGCGATGCTGATCGAGGACGCATCGCTTGATATTCATGAGGTGGAGGATAAGAAGGGGCTCTTCAAGCAGATCGTCAAAAACCCCGCAAGGGTTTCAAGGGCGGCGGCAGGAGCCGATGGCAGCATGTGCCCGGGTCTCACGCTTCGAGTCACCACCGGCTCCAATCGGGTTGACGGAGGGGTTGGAGAGCTCCTCATCCCCATTATCACCAGGCCGGTCCGGACCAGCTCGCTCGTCTATAGGCAGCTTTTGGAATTTGGCGTGAATTTGAAGTCGGAGTTCATTGCCATGCGCGATGCGGCGGCACGCCATGAGTGCTGATGCCTGTGCTGCGCCACCCAAAGATCGCGCTATCGAGGGAATTCTATGGTTGATCGAGACCGGTTCGGTCGGCTTCGGCGGCAGGCTGCCCGTTGAGCGCGATCTGTGCACGCGGTTGGGCGTGTCGAGAACCGCATTGAGAGGCGGAATCAGACAGCTGTGTTCTCAGGGCGTGCTTGAGAGTAGGCACGGGTCGGGCACGTACGTCTTGCCGAAAAAACTGACCCACGTCTTCCAGCGTTCGGGGGGCTTTAGCGATCTCGTCACGAGGGCCGGGAGGATACCGTACTCGAAATTGCTGAGTGCAGAGCTTATCGAAGCGGATGAACTCGTGGCGAAGAAGATGAAAGTCGCCGTCGGATCTACGGTTTTCAAGTTGTCCCGCGTGCGTCTTGCGGATGAGATCCCGGTCGCCATCGAAACGTCGTTTACCGATTATGCTCGGTTTCCCGGAATCGATGCATATGATTACACGGACGACAGTCTTTTTCGCGTGATTCGCGATGAGTATGGCGTTCAGGCGGCCCATGGGGTGGAGAGGCTTTCGATCACCCGGCTGAACGAACGCGAGGCCGATTTGCTTAGCGCCGAGGTCGGCACGCCGGCGTTTTTCGAGCAGTGTTTTAACCAGGATTCCGAAGGCTCGGTCGTCGAGTACTGCCGCGCCGTCAACCTTGCCGATCGTTTTCAATATGCGAACGATGACTCTCGATCCGGTTCGGCAAGTGGAAAGGTGTTGGAATGGCTCAATTCATAGGGGAGTGCGATCGTCCGGCTGGCACCGATGGGAATCACGAGGCGCTCTACATGCGCGTTCGCAACGACCTTCTGGATCGCATCAATCGTGATGAATATGCTCCGGGTATGGCGCTTCCTTCCGAAAACGATCTGGCCAAGATATACGGCACCACTAGGCTCACGGTCAGAAACGCTTTGGATGGGCTTGTGGAGCAGGGGCTCGTTCGTCGAATACAGGGCAAAGGCGCATTTGTGTGCAGCCGACCGGGCGATCAGGCCGGCGTTGGCGGTGTTCCGGCGGGATTTCGCGCGTCCATGCGCTTGAAGGGACTCGCTCCGTCGGTCCGCGTTCTGGCAAAGTCGAAGCGCACGGCCGGCGAGCACTTCGGGCGCTTGTTCGGAATCGAGCCCGATGACCTGCTTTATTGCGTCCGTCGTCTGAATAGCGTCAACGGCACCCCTGTCGCCATCGAGAACACGCTAGTTCCGATGCCCCTGTTCCCCATGATAGACACCTTCGATATCACGGCTTTCAGCCTGTATGAGACATACGGAATGCTCGGGCACCCTGTTGACGAGGCGCATCAGAAGCTCGGTATCGCGCGGTTGGATGCCCATGACGCGCGCCTGCTTCAAGTTGAGGTCGGAAGTCCCGCCCTGTTGCTCGAATGTCTCTCGCTTGATTCGGACGGGCGAATCATAGAGCTTGCCCGCTCAGTCAACTGCGGCAGGCGAGGTGGGTTTACGTACCGTTTCTAACCCCCTTCTTTTCGACTGTACGTTCACCGGCCGGATGCTACCGCTCACCCTAAATTATCGTTTGGCAAACAACTGGTCTTAAAAAACCCGTATCTTATATAGATGTAAGTGGTATCGAATTCCATAGCCCTATATAGGAATGGGAGCAAGACATGAAGATGCTCGATTACGTCGAACTTGCCAACTCGCGTCTTGGTGAGAACTTGACGCGCGGCGCCGAGCTCGTGCGTCCGCTCGTCGACCTCTTTGTCGCGGAGCGTTGCTCCGCCGTGAGGATCGTGGCATCTGGCTCTTCACGTCATTCCGCGCTGTGCGCGCGTGATTTCATGCAGGATGTGCTCGGCATGCAGGTGGTCGTTGTGACCCCCGAGTCCTATATCTCCCGCGAGCATATCTTTCCCGCCAACGCCTTCACGGTCGTTATCTCTCAGAGCGGCTTTTCGACCAACAGCATCGCGGCGCTTGATTTCATTCGCAAGCGCGGTGAGCGGGCGGTCTCGATCACCGGCAACCCCAGTGCCCCCATCGCCGTCCATTCCGATTTGGTCGTGGACTACGGCGTGGGAGTCGAATCGGTGGATTTCGTCACCATGGGAGTTCTTGCGCTTGTGGAATTCCTCATGCTCTTCGCATTGTATGCGGCGCGCGCCGTCGAGAGCGTTGATGACGCGCGCGTCGAACTTGAACTGGATAACCTGCGCTCCGCGATCGAGGCGCACCGTCAGGCGCTCGATGACTGCGTTTCGTTCGTGAAGGCCCAGCGCCTCGTGCTGTCGCGAATTGTGCCGGCCTGCGTGGTCGGCAATGGGGCGAATCTTGGAGTTGCGGAGGAAGGCGCTCTCAAGCTGAATGAATGCCTCAAGCTTCCCGCGATGTACTCCGAGGGCGAAGAGTTCGTTCACGGCCCGCAGATGCAACTGACGCCGGACAGCCTGGTGTTTCTCATCGACGATCCCGAGGGGTCGGAGAGGCTGGCAATGCTCCACTCTCAGTTCCGCACCGTCACCGCGGGCGCTTTCATCATCACCGGCCACCCCAAGGGCGTAGAGGGGGAGCTTGTCATTCCGGCTACATCCAACCCGCTCATGTGCGCAATTCCGAACTTAGATCGGAAGAGCACACGTCTGAACTCCAGTCACGATC
>OODM01000757.1_pt1 | contig 17818 bp, 15 predicted proteins | sample 1671471 | NCBI WGS metagenome assembly OODM01 (sample SAMN06348160, study PRJEB24527) | human gut metagenome | biome: human gut; feature: ankylosing spondylitis patient; material: feces | host: Homo sapiens | place: China | collected 2015-10 | reverse complement strand
TGAATAACAAATTGTCGGACTATGGAGGTTATAAGATATGTACAAGATCGTGATTGACAGTTGTGGAGAACTGCCGGAAGATTTAAAAAAGGATGGACATTATCAGAATGTATCGTTAGAGTTAGAGGTAGATGGATGCTATATCCGCGATGACGAGACATTTGACCAGAAGGATTTTCTTCGCAGGGTAAAGGAAAGTGTTACCGGACCAAAGTCTGCATGCCCGTCTCCGGATGAATATATGAAGTCCTATGAAGGGGATGCCGATCATGTATATGTGGTAACTTTATCCGGCAAGCTTTCCGGATCTTATAACAGTGCCGAACTTGGAAAAAATTTATTTGAGGAGGAACATCCGGGCGAGAAGAAGATTTATGTATTCAATTCCCGTTCCGCTTCCGTCGGTGAGACACTGATCGGTATGAAAGTGCAGGAGTGTGAAGAGGCCGGTATGAGTTTTGAGGAAGTTGTTGCGGCAACAGAGAAATATATCAGTTCCATGAATACTTTTTTTGTACTTGAAACATTAGAGACTCTGCGAAAAAACGGACGTCTGACAAATCTTAAGGCATTTATTGCAAATACATTAAATATCAAGCCGGTAATGGGTTCTACAGAGGAAGGATCGATCTGTCAGCTTGGTCAGGCGCGTGGCATGAACAAAGCGCTGGATAAGATGATTCAGGATGTGATTGCAAAGACAAAAAACTGTGAGAACAGGGTGCTTGCAATTTCACACTGTAATTGTCCGGAGAGAGCAAAAGCAGTAAAGGAAAAAATTGAAAAGATAGCAAAGTTCAAAAAAATCATTGTTACGGATACAGCGGGCGTCAGCACAATGTATGCAAATGACGGCGGTGTTATTATCGCAGTTTAATACGGCGGAATAAGTGTCAGTTACCGATCTGCCGGCGTATGAGGACTGCAGCATCCGTCAGGGAAAGGACAGTATATGAAAGAACTGACATATGAGGAAGTATTAGATCAGATCGAACATCAGAGACGGTTTGGAAATCGTCCGGGGGCAGAGGTATCAGCGCTGATGCTGGAAAAGTTAGGCAGACCACAGCAGAATATGAGTGTGATCCATATAGCGGGGACGAACGGAAAAGGTTCCGTCTCTGCTTTTTTGTGCTCAATTTTAAAGGAAGCAGGGATTCGTACCGGAATGTTTACCTCACCGCACCTGGTTGATTTCAGGGAGCGGATCTGTGTGGACGGACAGATGATATCCCGTGAAGAAGTGACAAAACTTGGAAACATGTTGCTTGAGGAGAACTTTGGGACAGTACCGACGATGTTTGATTATTGTCTGGCAATGGCACTGCTCTATTACAGGGACAGACAGTGTCAGGCTGCCGTGATAGAGACCGGGCTTGGGGGAAGATTAGATTCAACCAATGCAATCGGCGTGCCGGATGTTACGGTGGTCACGAAAATCGGGTATGACCATATGGCGGTTTTAGGTGATACATTAGATAAAATTGCGGCGGAGAAGGCGGGAATTATCAAAAAGGGTACAAAACTGGTATTAGAGAGCCAGGAAAAAGATGCAATGGATGTTTTGCTGGAAACAGCGGAAAAAGAAGCAGTTACTGAGATAAAGATTGCGGATATGCATGACGTGACCGAATGCCGCTATGAAAATGGCAGACAGTATTTTTCCTATCAGAAATACAAAAATCTTGAGATGGCAATGCTTGGTGTCCACCAGTATGAAAATGCGGCTGCTGCGATCCTTGCCGCAGAAATTTTTCTGAAAGACAGAGGAATTTCAGATGAAAAGGCAGAATACTATATCAGAGAAGGAATCAAAAAGACAAGATGGGAAGGACGGATGGAGATCCTAAGCCGGGAACCGTTTTTTATGGTGGATGGTGCACATAATGGTAACGGAGTGGCGGCATTAGCGGAAAGTCTTCGTACTTTGTTCCCGGGAGAGAAGTTTCATTTTGTCATGGGAGTTATGGCAGATAAAAACTATGAGGAAATGATCGAGGAATTACTGCCGCTTGCACTGGATTTTAAGACGGTGACGGTAGAGTCAGAGAGGGCACTGGCGGCACAGGAGCTGTCGGAGAAGATCCGGGCAAAGGGAATCTGCGATGCCGGACTTTTACACTCTTTTGACGAACTGATGCCGGGACGGCTGGATGTGGCACACAAAACGATCGCATTTGGGTCTTTGTACTTTGTCGGGGAGATTGAAAAATATTTCCAAGATGTAACAAAAATCACAAAAAATTTACAAATTTACTAACTTTGCTTAACAGGTGGTTATAAGGAATTTTTTTGGCTATAATAATCGGTGTTGAAAAATAATGTGGATTAGAAAGAGCTGATAAGATGGTATTTAGCAGTTTTGAATTTTTATTCCGGTTTTTGCCGTTTTTTTTACTGATATATTATGTGACACCGCAGAAATGGAAAAATGCGGTGTTATTTGCGGGCAGTATTTTATTTTATACGGCAGGTGAGGCAGAATATGTAGTGCTTTTACTTGCTTCTGTGGTGATCAACTATGTTTTTGGCAGGCTGATGTACCGGGATACTTATGAGGGAAGAGGGAAAAAACAGCTGATTTTGCTGATCGTGGCGCTGTGTTACGACTTTGGTGTTTTATTCCTTTTTAAGTATAGCGGTTTCATGGATAAGCTGCCGCTCGGTATTAGTTTTTATACGTTCCAGATTGCAGCCTATATCATCGATGTTTACCGGGGAAGGGTGCCGGTGGAAAAATCGTTTATCCGGCTTGGAACGTATGTGACGATGTTTCCACAGCTGATTGCCGGACCGATCATCAACTATTCGGAGGTCCGTATGGCTTTATGCAGCAGAACCGTTACTTTCGAACAGTTTGAATCCGGATTAAAAACACTGATACTGGGACTTGGTGCAAAGGTGATCGTTGCAGACCGTATTGGACTTTTGTGGAATAACATCCAGGCAATCGGCTTTGAAAGTATTTCAACACCGTTGGCATGGATGGGAGCGTTTGCATATTCGATCGAACTTTATTTTGATTTTTCCGGTTATTCTCTGATGGCATTGGGACTGGGACGGATGCTTGGATTTGAATTTCCGAAAAACTTTAAACATCCCTATATTTCAAGATCGGTATCCGAATTCTGGAGAAGATGGCATATTACGCTTGGACGCTGGTTCCGGGAAGATGGCATATCTCTCTCGGAACATGGTTTCGGGAATATGTCTATATTCCGCTTGGCGGCAACAGGAAGGGAAAAGCGCGTACGATATTTAATTTATTTGTGGTATGGAGTCTGACTGCCGTCTGGCATGGGGCAGAGGGACATTTTCTGATCTGGGGAGCATCACTGCTCTTACTGCTTGCTTTGGAAAAAGCATTTTTACTGCAGTTTCTGAAAAAAAGCAAAATACTTTCCCATGTATATCTGGTGCTTGTAGTACCGCTTACCTGGATGGCATTTGCGATTGCGGATGTAGGACAGCTTGGTGTCTATTATGCAAGAATGTTTCCATTTTTCGGTGTGGGAGAAACGGTCAGACAGATGGATTTTTTGCAGTATCTGAAAGATTACGGTCCACTGTTTCTGATGGGGATTGTTTTTTCAACTCCATACCCGACAGCTTTATATAAGGTATTTGAAAAAAAATGGCTGGGGAGTCTGGCGGTGATCGTGGTGTTAGGATTAAGTCTTTATTATATGGCAGTTTCTACGAATAACCCGTTTTTGTACTTTAATTTTTAGGACTGGTGAATAAGCGTGAAAAAAATAATGAAATGCAGGGTTGCTGTCTTTTTGATCATTGGCTGGGGGGTACTTTCCCTGATCGGATATTTAAAAAAAGACGGGATCTATAAAAATTATTCCATCGATGTAAAAAAAACTCCGTATTTTGTATTGGTGTTAGACGGAATTCATGATAAAATTTATCCTTGGAGTAAAGAGTTGCCGGATCTGTTGCCGGATGGAACAAAACCACAGAACCCGGAAAGTGTCATTGCAAGTACGGAAACGACGGATGAGGAAAACGTGGCAGAGCAGACGGAAACAGTAATGCAGGATACAGAAACGGCGGCTGCAAAACCAAAGAAATTTATACAGGTGGATGACAGTTATTTTGATGATGCAGTTTTTATTGGAGATTCGAGAACGGTAGGTCTGCATGATTATGGTGGACTGGATCATTCCGATTTTTTCGCAACTGTTGGTATGAATATTTATGATCTGTGGAAAGATGCATTCTGTGAGGTCAACGGGAAAAAGGTGACATTAGAGGAAGCCTTGAAGGCAAAGCAGTATAAAAAGGTGTATTTTCAGATCGGTATCAATGAGATGGGACGTGGAACACTGGACGGGTTTATGAATGAGTATCAGAATGCAGTGGAGAAATTCAAAACACTGCAGCCGGATGCGGTCATTTATGTGCAGGCGATCATGCATGTGACCCAGAAAAAATCTGATTCGGATCCGATTTTTAATAATCCGGGCATTGATGCGAGAAATCAGCGCATACAGCAGCTTGCGGATGGTGTTCGTGTGTTTTATATTGATGTCAATGAAGTGGTGTGCGATGATCAGGGTGGATTAAAACAGGAGCTTACGTTTGACAATCTGCATCTGTACGGGTCGAAATACAACATCTGGGTAGATTTCTTAAAGACCAAAGGAATCGGGACAGAATGATGAAGTTTCGGGAAGACTGGAAAGAAAAACTGAAAAAATTTTTGAAAGCGGATGTGCTGGCAGAATGCAGGCAGCAGGTGGATCATGAGAACAGAGTCGTGCTCTGTGTCTTAAACAGTTCCATGGTGTGCCTGTCATTTATGCTGGCATTTTACATATTATGGAGAAAACAGGCAGACTATTACCATGAACATATGTGTATTTTATATGCAGCATTGTTTCTGATCTTACTGTTTGTTTCCTTTTATTCGAAAAGAGATTCAGGTATCCGTTTGTCTGTTTTGATCGCGGTCGAGTACGTTGCAATAGGTTCCTGTTTTGCCATGAATCATATTATATTTGGTGGACGGGAAAGCACAACGGCATATTATCTTCTGGTGGGACTTGCATTTTGTTTTCTGGTGCGTCCCATCCAGATGTATCTGATGCAGGCGGGGATCACCTGCATACTGGCGGTCAGTATGCGCTTGATTCACAGGCTGAACAGGATCAATATGAAGGTGAGCTGCAATGTCTGGCCGACCGCGTGGAAACGCCGGAAGAAAAGAAGCGGTTGTCAGAAGCTATGGAATTGTCGAATATCCGTGAACATTTAAAATCACAGAATGTGTATATCGTAGAGGTTCCGCTGCGTTCGAAAAATGGAAAGTACCGTCAGAAACAGATCCGCTGTATGTATTTAAATCAACAGACAGGTACACTGCTTTTAATGCTTTCCGATGTTGAGGACATTGTGAAAGAAGAAAAAGAAAAACAGGAGCAGCTGGAGAAAGCACTGAAGATGGCAGAGGCAGCCAATGAGGCAAAAACGAAATTTTTAGCCGGAATGAGCCATGAGATACGGACACCTATGAATGCGATCATCGGTTTAAATTCCATGATACGCTCATCGCTTGATGACAGGGAGCAGGTGCTTGATTATACGGAAAAACTGGATTCAGCATCCCAATATCTTTTAGCACTGCTAAATGATATTCTTGATATGTCGCGAATCGAGAGTGGCAGCATGAAACTTGCTATCCGGGCATTTGAGGGAGATAAGTTCTGGGATAATGTCAATATGTTAGCGAAGGCACAGGCAGTCATGGCAGGTGTCGGCTATTCTTTTGAAAGAAGAAAGAAAATCTCGGAAGTGTATATTGGGGATTCCACAAGGTTAGAACAGATCATGGTAAATCTGATCAACAATGCGGTGAAATTTACCCCCAAAGGTGGAAATGTCAACGTCTCTGTTGCAGAGCAGGAAACGGATGGAAGAGTACAGCTGACCGCAGTCGTTTCCGATAATGGAATTGGTATCGCAAAAGATTTTCTGCCAAAAGTATTTGAAATTTTTACACAGGAGCATGAAGAAAATACCCGTGTTTATGGAGGGAGCGGTCTGGGACTGTCCATTGCGCGCAATTATGCAAGGATGATGGATGGTGACATTACGGTAGAGAGTGCGGAAGGAAAAGGCACCGTGTTTACCGTGACCGCAAAACTTGGTTTTGACCGCCGGAAAAAGGCGCGGAAGGAAAGAACAGAGAATATCAGTTTTGAGGGAAAGCGGATTCTGCTTGTTGAGGATCATCCGCTTAATGTCATCGTTGCAAAGGGACTTTTGGAAAAGAAACAGTTTGAGGTTGTCACAGCGGAAAATGGCAAGAAAGCGGTGGAACTTGTGACAGATGCCCCGGAATATTATTTTGATGCAATATTGATGGATATTCGCATGCCGGTTTTAGACGGAATTGAGGCAGCAAGACAGATCCGTGCTTTAGACAGAGCAGATGTCAAAGAACTTCCAATCATTGCAATGACAGCAAACGCAGGAGATGAGGACAGAAGACAGACGAAAGAAGCAGGGATGAATGAACACCTTGCAAAACCGATCGATCCGAAACTTTTATATACGACGCTGCAAAAATTTATTTTACCGTAAAAAAGTTATAAATGATTCCCCGATTACACATACTACGGAAAAAGATTGTGTGAAAGGGGAATTTTTTTATGTCATTAAAAATTAAGATCACAGATGTGCATGCAAGACAGATATTGGATTCAAGAGGAAATCCGACGGTGGAGGTCGAGGTGACTGCCGAGACAGAGACAACCGGCAAAAAGATCACGGCGAGAGAGTCTGTTCCTTCCGGTGCAAGTACGGGAAGATTTGAGGCAATCGAACTGCGTGATGGTGATAAAGATTATTTCGGCCTTGGTGTGCAGAAGACCGTGGATCATGTAAACACAAAAATCCGGGAAATGCTGCTTGGGATGAATGTGTTAGAGCAGGCAAAATTAGACCGCGCAATGGTGGAACTTGACGGAACCGATAATAAGGGAAACCTTGGGGCAAATGCGATCCTCGGGGTATCGCTTGCCTGTGCAAAGACGGCTGCAAAGGCACTGGATATGCCATTATACCGCTATCTTGGCGGAACCAATGCCAAAACGCTCCCGGTTCCGATGATGAACGTGATCAACGGCGGTGTCCACGCAAAAAATACGCTTGATTTTCAGGAATTTATGATCATGCCGGTCGGAGCACGCGGTTTCTCACAGGCTCTTAAAATGGGTGCAGAAGTATATCATTTTCTGCGCCAGATCTTAAACGAAAACGGTATGAGTACAGCAGTCGGGGATGAGGGCGGTTTTGCACCGGATTTTAAGAATACGGGAGAAGCGTTTTCTTATCTCTCAAAAGCGGTGGAAAAGGCAGGTTACCGTGTCGGGGAGGATATCGTTTATGCGATGGATGCGGCGGCGAGTGAACTGTATGACGAGGCGCGCGGCGTCTATGTATTTCCGGGAGAGTCAAAGGGAAATGGGGAAGAACAGGAGATCGCAAGAAGTTCTGAAGAGATGATCGCCATGTATGAGGAACTCGTGCAGCAGTTCCCGATCGTTTCTATCGAGGACGGATTGTTCGAAGATGACTGGGAAGGATGGCAGAAACTGACAAAGAGACTTGGTGATAAAGTACAGCTTGTCGGAGATGATCTGTTTGTGACCAATCCCAAACGTATCCAGTGCGGAATTAAACTTGGTGCTGCAAATGCAGTCCTTGTCAAAGTAAACCAGATCGGAACCGTGACGGAGTCGTTAAATGCGATTGAGATGGCGAAGTCAGCCGGATATCATACGGTCATTTCCCATCGCTCCGGGGAGACGGAGGATGCATTTATCGCAGACCTTGCAGTGGCGGTCAATGCCGGACAGATCAAGACGGGAGCACCGTGCCGCGCAGAGCGCACCAGCAAGTATAACCAGCTTTTACGCATTGAGGAGGAACTGGCAGAGGATGCGGTGTTTGTGCCGGAAGAAATCACTGAAAAGCAGAAAGCTGAAAAAATGGGTTGAAAAAAGGAAACGTCTATGTTACAATGATTAAAGTTGTGAGTTTGTAACCTAGGAGGGAACGATCGTGGCAGTTGTAAAAACAATTTTGACTGTAGTTTTTATTATAATCAGTGTGGCATTGACAGTTATCATCTTAATGCAGGAAAGTAAATCCGCAGGACTTGGAGCAATCGCAGGTGCAGCAGACACATATTGGGGCAAGAACAAAGGACGTTCCATGGAAGGTATGTTAGTAAAACTGACCAGAATTTTTGTTATCTTGTTTATCGTGATTGCAGCGGTATTAAATATGAGTATTTTTTAAGATGAATGGATGGCTGTCGCAGATGCGGCAGTCATTTTTTTCATAAGAAAAAAGGACGGGGTTTATGGAGAAAACAATTTTAGAAGAACGGAAAAAGACAATTTACCAGTTTATCTGCGATGAGTTTTATGTACCGATGAAAGCAAAGGAGATGGCAGTCGTTTTATCAGTACCGAAATCCCAGCGCAGTGAACTGCAGGAAGTACTTGATGCGCTTGTGATGGATGGAAGGATCGAGGTGACTTCCAAGGGAAAATATATCAAATCAGAAGGAAAATACTTAATCGGTACATTTACGGCGCATGCAAGAGGTTTTGGATTTGTCAGCATCGAGGGGGAAGAGGAAGATATCTTCATCCCGGAATCACAGGTGCATGGTGCGTTTCATATGGATACGGTTCAGGTGGCGGTTACTTCTGAGAATAGTGGAAAACGCAGGGAAGGTACGATTACAAAAATTATATCCCGCGGTACCACACGAATCGTATGTACTTATGAAAAAAGTAAGACGTTTGGATTTGCCGTGCCGGACAATCCTAAATTCGGTTCAGATATTTTTATTCCGCAGGAGCGTTCGAAAGGAGCTGTCAGCGGACATAAGGTCGTGGTCGAGATCACGGACTACGGCAAAGAGGGAAGAAAACCGGAAGGGAAAGTGGTTGAGATCATTGGTCATATCAATGATCCGGGGACAGACATTATGTCTATCGTAAAGGCTTACGACCTGCCGGTAGAATTTTCAGAAAAGATCATGCATCAGGTGGAAAATGTCTCGAACGAAGTCAGCACCGCAGATATGGCAGGACGCATGGATTTCAGGGACTGGCAGACGGTCACAATCGACGGGGAGGATGCGAAGGATCTTGACGATGCGATCACACTGACAAAAGAGGGAGATAACTATAAGCTTGGCGTGCACATTGCGGATGTTTCAAACTATGTGCAGGAGCACAGCGCACTGGATGTGGAGGCATTATCCCGCGGTACATCTGTTTATTTAGTCGACCGCGTGATCCCGATGCTGCCGCATAAATTGTCAAATGGGATCTGTTCTTTAAATGCAGGCGAAAACCGCCTCACCTTAAGTTGTGTGATGACGATCGATACAAAAGGAAATGTGATCGATCACACGATTGCAGAGTCCGTGATCAAAGTAGACCGCCGCATGAGTTATACCAGTGTGAAAAAAATCCTTGAAGATCATGATGAAAATGAAATCAGAGAGTATGAAGAACTGGTTCCGATGTTTGAACTGATGCAGGAACTGGCTGCGATTCTACGCAAAAAACGTATGAAGCGCGGCTCGATCGATTTTGATTTTCCGGAGACGAAGATCGTGCTCGATGACAAGGGAAAACCGGTCGAGATTAAGCCTTATGAGCGGAATGTTGCAACGAAGATCATCGAAGATTTCATGCTGATCGCTAATGAAACGGTAGCGCAGGATTATTTCTGGCAGGAACTGCCGTTTGTATACCGTACACATGACAACCCGGATACTGAAAAAATCAAGAAGTTATCGACATTTATCAATAATTTTGGTTATTCTATCCATATCGGACAGGACGAAGTGCATCCGAAAGAACTGCAGAAGCTGCTGCAAAAGATCGATGGAACGCCGGAGGAGGCACTGATCAGCCGGCTGACACTGCGTTCCATGAAGCAGGCAAAGTATACGACCATGAGCACCGGTCATTTTGGACTGGCAACACCTTATTACTGTCATTTTACATCACCGATCCGCAGATACCCGGATCTGCAGATCCATCGTATCATCAAGGACAATCTGCGCGGACGGATGAATGCAAAGAAAATAGAGCATTATGACAAGATCCTGCCGGAAGTTGCGAAACATTCGAGCGAGATGGAGCGCCGCGCGGATGAGGCTGAGCGTGAGACTGACAAGCTGAAAAAGGTGGAATATATGTCAGAGCGTATCGGTGAGGTGTTTGAGGGTGTGATCTCCGGCGTGACCGAATGGGGATTTTATGTGGAACTTCCGAATACGGTGGAGGGGCTCGTACATGTGACAACACTTGTAGATGATTATTTCCATTATAATGAAAGTACTTATGAGCTGGTTGGCGAGGTGACGAACATCCGCTATAAACTAGGACAGCGCGTACATGTCATGGTGACAGGAACTGACAAGATACTGCGTACAATCGACTTTCGTGTGGTGCGGGAGAATGAGGAAGAATAAAAAATCATCTTGCGTTCCCCGGCATTTCGGGGTATACTATACAGGCTGGATATTGGATAAGAAAGGAAGGGCATGATGGCAAAGACAGAAAAAAAACTGATTGCGAACAACAAAAAAGCCTACCATGACTTTTTCTTAGAGGAGCGTTATGAAGCTGGCATTGAGCTGCATGGCACGGAAGTAAAATCCATGCGCATGGGAAAATGCAGTATCAAGGAAGCGTTTATCCGTATCGAGAACGGAGAAGTCATTATTTATGGCATGCACGTCAGTCCCTATGAAAAGGGAAATATATTCAACCGCGATCCGCTGCGTCCGAAGAAGCTTCTGATGCATAAGTCAGAGATCCGCAAGCTGGTCGGAAAAATCGCAGAAAAGGGTTATACTTTAGTGCCAGTTGAGGTATACTTTAAAGGAAGTCTTGTGAAAGTTGATATTGCGCTTGCAAAAGGTAAGAAGCAGTATGATAAGCGTCAGGATATTGCAAAGAAGGATATGCGGCGTGAGGCGGAGCGGGATTTCAAAGTAAAGAATCTGTACTAAAGAAATTTATGGAAAAAGAATGGATGATGTGGTCTTTTTGATTCACAGGAAATGATATCTTGTGTATGAAAGGGCTGCATCTGAAATATATATTTATGGGCTTGTAATGGTTTCGACAGGGATCATGAAGCTGGAGAAGCGAGTCGCACGGGATGCGTCAAATTCCAAAATTAAAATTAAACGCTGAAGATAATTTAGCATACGCTGCCTAATGGCAGCAGTCTGACCTAGAGCACTCACACTTTAGGACCCAGGCTTCGACTATGTGAGAAACGACGCAGGCAAAGCTTTGAGCCTGCGGGCGTACGATGAAGCTACTGAAACCGGAACTGTGCCTACGCAGGTCTGGCAGAGGGAATGTTAAAACATAGGATACGCTCGTAGAAGGACAGGGGATTGGTTTTTGGACACGGGTTCGACTCCCGTCAGGTCCACTCGTAAAGTGCCGTATTTACGGCACTTTTTAAATTTTGTGTTGCATTTCGTGACATATTTTATGTCATACTGATATAAAATAAGGACCACCATTGAAGGAAGTCCTGATTTATTCATAACAATAGAATGTTCGCAGAGCGTGTATTCTATTGCTTTAACAGCTCTGTAATGTTGATCGTCAGATCATCGTAAATACATACCTGTATATCGTCATCAAAACTGTACAGATCTGTCAGTTCTTCTTTTTCTAAATCATAAACATTTACTGTCCTGGTCAGTGGATTTACGATCCAGTATTCGCGTACACCGGCAGAGTGGTATTTGAATAACTTCACACCGTAATCAATTCGTTTCGTACCTGAAGACGCAATCTCGATGATCCAGTCCGGTGCACCATTATATCCACGATCATCCAGCTTAGACTTGTCACAAATAATGCTGATATCAGGTTCAACGTATGTTTTATCATCCTTATTCAGAAAAACGGCGAATGGGGCAGGATAGACCTTACAAAATCCATTGTTTTTACTGATATACTCACGGATTTCTGCGGATAAATTCATAACAAGTTCCTGATGCAATCTGTTTGGTGGTGCCATATCATAAATAACACCATCGATCAGTTCTGCACGCTGTCCTTCCGGGAGAGAATAGATGTAATCGGTTGTGTAGGTGTTTTCTTTTGAAAATGGCATAGTGTATACCTCCTTTACATTTTGATGATGGCTGTTTGACAAAAAAATATATATGACATATAATATACTTAACGAGGCAGCCGGAAGGTGAGTGCACTTCACCCGACCCGGCGAATTTAATACTAAGTTATCAAGAGATAGCCGTTCCTAAACTTTACCAGAGAGCAGGACGGCTATTTCTTATGTTTTCTGTGGGTATCTATGTAAGTCAGAATCGCCATCAACATGATGACAAAAGTAAATAAGTCATTCCATGAAACCATAATAATCATCCTTTCCGTAAGGCTCGGATCAGATGAGAGCACGTCCTCCAGCTGCCTGGGTAAGCATATTATGTTGTCGAGAGGCCATTGCAAATATAGTATCGATAATAGTATAACTTGTGTTAATGTTGTCTGTTGAGATAAATATATAAATTTCTCTTTTATATTTAACTTGTAGTATTACGTTGATTTTAACATATTTGTAATAGCCAGGCAATGATATTATACTAATTGTAGTGATATATGTTATCCGCATGTTTTATTTGAGAGTTACACATTACTGTGTATTTTTCTATTTCATATGGAGAAAGTCGTTTTTGCAGGGCTTTATTAGTTGTTTGTTTTAAAGGCTTTTTTCGGCAGGTTCATGGATTGCATGACTGGTGGAGGAGAAGAATAGGCAGTTGAGAATGGTGTGAGAAAAATATAGAGGGTTTGCACGTTGAAGAATGTTGTAGTATGATAGCGTTGCCATGAAAGGAGTGATAAAATATATGAAGAAAGTTCAAAAAATAGCTTTGAGAAGATGTGCGATAGACTTGAAGAAAATTTTGTTTTGAACGAGAATGAAATTAAGTATGTAAAAAACATCTTTACCCAATAAAAGAGGATAAGGATATGCTTTTAAAACTTAAGGCAGAGGCATTAGAGGATGATTATATAGCTGTAATGTCGTTTGCAATTACAATGTTGGCATTGATGGTAGCAGTAATAACTCTATGCGTTACTATGCTATCAGAAATAGGAATGCCGGCTAGGTGGGTATTATTCCTGATTTATAGCGTGTTACTAGTGTATTATTTTGTTACTATAAAAAACAAAATGCGATACTTTAAAAATGTAAATAAATGGCGACAGTATATTTTGGTTTGCATAGATGAAATGGTAAATAAGCAAAATAAAAAGAAAAAAAGAGGCATAAATAGAGTCAGATTTATCTTAACAGCTCTGTAATGTTGATTGTAAGATTATCGTAAATACATACCTGTATATCGTCATCAAAATTGTATTGATCTGCTGGGGATGCAATCTCGATGATTCAGTCCGATGCACTGTTGCATCTGTGGTCATCCAACTTAGACTTGTTACAAATAACGATGATATCAGGTTCAACGTATGGTTTATCATTCGTATTTAGAAAGACAGCGAATGGTACCGGAAACTGCCGGGATAAAAGAAACGCCGGTTCCTGAAAAATCAGGAATCCGGTGAATTTGTTTTTTCGCAGACAGCATTTCTTTTTTGTGGCGGATGTGATCAGTGCGATTCTGCTCTACCGGAGTGCAAAAAAAGGAAAGAAGCACATCTCTTAAAGATTCTCCGCTATTTTAATGCTTAGATCCATGTAAATGCAGCGGTTTTCCGGCAGTTTTCCGGTCAGCAGATAATCTACCAAAAGGGAGAGGGAGCGTGCACCCTGCTCATCCGGCTGTTGGCAGATTGTGGCAGAGATTACGCCGTTTCGTATCATTTCACAGGTCGATAGAACAGCATCAAATGTAATGATCTTAAGAGGACGCTGCAGGGATGCGTTTAAAACTGCACGGCATCCACCATAGACGCCGGCTGCTGTAAAATAAAGTGCAGACAGATCCGGGTGGCGGTCTAAGAGGTCAGAAACTACTTCGTAACTCTTATAATCATCATCGCCATTTTCCACGACATCCACAATGCGGATATTTGGATGCTTTGTATGAAGATGGGAGGTAAAACCGCTGATACGTTCTTCGTGGCAGAGAACATTGTGAGAGCCGGTCACGATACCGACACTTGCATAATCTCCGGAAAACAGATGCAATAACCCTGCGGCGGTCTGCCCGCATTTGTGGTAGTCGCTGCCGACATAGGCAATCCGTTTCGAATCAGGCATGTCGGTGTTGATCGTAATGCAGGGGATGCCGTTTTCCCAGAGCAAATCTATCTTTTCCTGTATGGCAGGATCATTGTAGGGAGAGAGGATCAGTCCATGGATCTCTTCTTTTAGCAGTTCATCGATCGTCTGAAGCTGACTTTGTAAATCAAAAGAAATACGGCGTTCAATCACGGTACATCCGTAAATGGACAGTTCTTCAAGTTTTTGGCGAAGACCGTCCATGACCTCATCAAAAAACGGATTTTCTGCGCCGAAAAGCAGGACACCGATTTTTAATTTTTTCTTTTGCGCTGCAAGCGCAATACCAGCCTTGTTTGGCTGATAGTCTAAAAGCTTTGCAATTTCTAAAACTTTCCGTTCTGTCTCGGCGTTGACAATGCCGCGGTGATTTAACACACGGTCCACAGTGCCGCGTGAAACACCGGAAAGCTCTGCAATTTCCTTCATGGTAGCCATAGAAAAACCCCTTTTTATTTCAATTGATTCACTTTGATGCCAACATCATTCATACAAATAAAGATAACATAAAAAACAATACATTGTCAACTTGTGTGCATGTGCACATAGATGGGAACAGGAAAAAGAAGTGTTCTACGAATCGGATGGAAGTGCAGATGCCTGAAATAATGTGAAAAATGAACGTATAAGTAAATGTAAACAAAAATAAATATGAAAAAATGTACAAAAAGTATATTGCAAAATGGTCATCCCGGATGTATGATAAATAAAACGTGCACGAGCACACAATGACGTGATTTGTAAAAAGGAGAGCGATATGTTGTACATAGGAATTGATCTTGGAACATCTTCCGTGAAGCTGCTTTTAATGGATGCAGCCGGAAATGTAAAAAATATTGTATCAAGAGAGTATCCTCTTTATTTCCCGAATCCGGGCTGGTCGGAACAGAAACCGGAAGACTGGTACAAAGAGACGATGCAGGGGTTAAAAGAACTTTTGGAAGGTTTTCCGAAAGAAGAAGTTGCCGGAATCAGTTTTGGCGGTCAGATGCATGGACTGGTAATTCTTGATGACAAGGATGAGGTGATAAGACCGGCGATACTGTGGAATGATGGCAGGACAACAGAGGAGTGCGATTACTTAAATAATGAGATCGGCAAAGAAACATTGTCAGAATATACGGCAAATATTTCATTTACCGGTTTTACCGCACCAAAGATTCTCTGGGTAAAAAACAAAGAGCCGGAGAATTTTGCAAGGATCAAAAAGATCATGCTGCCAAAAGATTATCTTGCATATAAGCTGACCGGAGAGCACTGTACGGATGTTTCGGATGCGTCCGGTATGCTGCTTTTGGATGTGAAGAACCGATGCTGGTCGAAAGAAATGTGTGAAATCTGCGGTATTACGACCGACATGCTGCCGAAGTTATATGAGAGCTATGAATGTGTCGGTACGGTCTTACCGGAGATTGCAAAAGAACTGGGCTTATCTGAGAATGTGAAGGTGGCAGCCGGTGCGGGAGATAATGCAGCAGCTGCAGTTGCAACCGGAACTGTCGGAGATGGAAAATGCAACATTTCACTTGGAACAAGTGGAACGATCTTTATTTCTTCTGCAAAATTTGGTGTGGATAAGCACAATGCACTACATGCATTCTGTGATGCAAATGGAGCTTATCATCTGATGGGATGTATGTTATCCGCAGCGTCCTGTAACAAATGGTGGATGGATGAGATCATCGGAACCAAAGATTACAAAAAAGAGCAGGAAGCGATCACAAAACTTGGCGAAAACCATGTATACTATCTGCCGTATCTGATGGGGGAGCGTTCCCCGTACAATAACCCGAATGCGAGGGCCACTTTTATTGGCATGACGATGGATACGACAAGAGCGGATATGACCCAGGCAGTGTTAGAAGGTGTTGCATTTGCACTGCGTGATTCCTTTGAAGTTGCAAAAACACTTGGTATTCCGATCGAGCGCACTAAGATCTGCGGAGGTGGGGCAAAGAGTCCTCTCTGGAAAAAGATCATTGCAAATGTATTAAATATCAAAGTAGATGTACTTGAGACGGAAGAGGGACCATCTTTAGGAGGCGCAATGCTTGCAGCCGTTGCATGTGGTGAGTACAAAGATGTGGAATCTGCAGCAGCCGCAATCGTAAAAGTGGTCGATACGGTGGAGCCGGATCCTGAACTTGCTGCAAAATATGAGGCACGCTACCAGCAGTTTAAAAATATTTATCCGGCATGCAAAGATCTGTTTGACAAGATCATCTGACGGACAGGAAAGGGTATTGTTCCTGACTGTTTTGAATAGTAACAGCCGGCTACCAGAAAAAATTTGCTTATGCAGGAAAGAAAACCTGCAGGGCAAATGAAATAGAAGATAGGAAAAGAGGAAAAAGGACATGCAGATTTACGAAGTTACGGATGCACGTTTTCGCAAATATGGAAAAGTAATCCGGAATATTGATTTTTCAGCATTGACGGAGGCAATGAAAAAGACGCCGGTTCCATCCGATGTAGTTTACGAGCCGTCGATCGCAGAATTAGAGGCATTGCCGGTGGCAAAGGAGATTGAGAAAGTCTTTTACGGAGAACTGCCGATTCAGATCGGATACTGTAATGGACACAATGTGCTTTTAAATGCAGTGGAATATCACCGCAGCTCAGAGATCAATCTTGCGGCAACCGATGCGGTCTTAATATTAGGTTCAGAGGCAGATGTGACCGATGATTTTACCTATGAGACATCGAAAATGGAAGCATTCCGCATCCCGGCAGGAACAGCCGTGGAGGTGTATGCGACCACACTGCATTATGCACCATGTCATGTGGACGATGCAGGATTCCAGGTGGCAGTCATTCTGCCGAAGGGCACCAATTATCCGTTGGATGAGGCACACGCCGGCGGGGAGGATGCACTTCTTACAGCAAAGAATAAATGGCTCATCGGTCATGCCGAGGGCGGGCTGCCGGAGGGAAGTCATATCGGACTCATCGGCAAAAATTTAAATGTCAGAGAATAAATTTTTATAGAAAAAATGAAGTATGTACAGAAAAAAAGAAAGCGGAGGAAAACAAAATGAATAACATTCCAGAAGTAAAAGTTGGTATCGTGGCAGTCAGCCGTGACTGCTTCCCGGAGTCATTATCTGTAAACAGAAGAGAGGCATTGGTAAAGGCCTACACAGATAAATACGGTGCAGCAGATATCTATGAGTGCCCGATCTGTATCGTGGAGAGCGAGATCCACATGGTACAGGCATTAGAGGACATCAAGAAAGCAGGATGTAACGCACTCTGCGTATATCTTGGTAACTTTGGACCGGAGATCTCCGAGACACTGCTTGCAAAACATTTCGAGGGACCGAAGATGTTTGTTGCAGCAGCAGAGGAAACACAGGACAACCTGATCCAGGGACGTGGTGATGCATACTGTGGTATGTTAAATGCAAGCTACAACTTAAAATTAAGAAATGTACATGCATATATTCAGATCGGAAGAGCGTCGTGTAGGGAA
>OODM01000725.1_pt1 | contig 18489 bp, 10 predicted proteins | sample 1671471 | NCBI WGS metagenome assembly OODM01 (sample SAMN06348160, study PRJEB24527) | human gut metagenome | biome: human gut; feature: ankylosing spondylitis patient; material: feces | host: Homo sapiens | place: China | collected 2015-10 | reverse complement strand
CTTTCGCGTACATTGCGTTGACCATATTCCGAATCGGGAGAGCCAGACTTTCCATATCCTCTTTGCGCGTACTGTCAAAATTATCTGTAACAGCAATCAATCGAATCCCCAAAAATGGGAACACCGTTTCGATATAGTATCCTGCTTCCAGATAGTTGCGGCCAAAGCGTGAGAGGTCTTTCACCACGATGCACTTGATTTTCTTCTGCCGTACATCGTTCATCAGGCGGGTAAATGCAGGCCGCTTGAAATTTGTTCCCGTAAAACCATTGTCGAAGTAGGTGTCCACATAACTCAGTTCACTGCTGCGATTGATATAATCCTGCACCAGTGCGATCTGCGTTTCCATGCTTTCTTCTTTTTCTTCATCCTCAACGGAAAGCCGTCCATAGATTGCCGCTGGCATTTTTGCTTCTTCCAGCTCCGGGAGCAGCATGGAAGCTGCCGCCTGTTCCGGCTGCGGGAGATTCTTTCTACTCTTTCGTGCCATCGTCTGTTCCCTCCATCTCTATCCGGCCAAGCATCTTTTTCCATTCATCCGTTTTCATTGTCAGGCTGATTTTCGCCTGCCCGTTTTCCAGCAGTGTGACTGTGACCTGTTCGATGTATTTCTTCACAAAATTGCGGTCAAGTTCTTCTGGGGTCTTATACTGTGCCATCTGCTGAATCCACGGATTGCGCAGGCTCAACGCCCGTTCCCATGCCAGCGTATCTTCCATAATTGTTGTAAGCTGTTCATTCAATTTCCGATGTGCTTCTTCGTAGTCCAGCAGTTCGGCACGATATTGTTCTTCGGTGATTTCATCGGCTATATAACTCTCATACAGCGGCACACGGCGAAACTGTTCCATATTCAGTTCAGCCAGAACGGACTTCATCTGCACCGACTTTTCGGCTCGAACTACCTCGATTGCTTTCTTGCCTGCTCCCTGCTGAATCGCCGCAGCCAGCTTTTCTTCTTCCAGATGTTCCAGTTCCAGAGCATCCATCACCTTTTTATAAATGGTAGCTGCCGGGACTTTCAGATTCTTTCCGTTTTCCTTGTGTGCGCGGCAGTAACGGCAATAGAAAAGTTCTTCCCCTGTTCTCTTATCCTTGTGCCAGCAGAGTGCGTAGCCGCAAGTGCAGACAATGTGTTTTGCCAGCGGGTTCGGTTTTTTGTAGCTTTTCCGAATGGAGATTTTGTTCTCCCCCTCCCTCATATTGCAAGGGAAAGCATAGAACTGTTCTTTGGTTATGTATGGTTCGTGGCAGTTTTCTGCAATGATCTGGCGGCTTCCATTTGCCGCCGCACCTGTATAAGTCGGATTTCGGAACAAGCAACGCAGCATATCGGTTGTCCACTGGTCGGATTCTGCATCATAAGGCTTTCCCAAAATTTTCTTTTTGTGTCTCATTGGGGGTTCAACACCCTGCTCATTTAACCACTTTGCAATGTCACGCATTTTCTGACCGGACGCATATCTGGAAAAAGCCTCGCTTAAATAAGGAGCAACTTCTTCATCCTTTATCATGTTGCTTTCGCCATTCCTGCGGATATAGCCAAATGGAACAGAGCTTGTCAACCGGAATCCTGCGCCTTGTTTCCTTCTCCACGCAAACATGATTTCTGCGTGCATCTCACAGCGTTTTGCTTCAAAATAGTCCTCGACTTCTTTTCGGCTGGCTGTTCTGGTGTCCAAGCCCTCATCCAGTACGATCAGGTCGATGCCCGTCGCATAGAGCGTTTCCTTGATTGCCTGTCGTGCCGCCGGGAAATCCGGCCCGCAGTAGTACATGGATGCCACAATAATGCAATCAAATTTTCGCTCTACGCCATCATCGGTCATTTGGTCAAACGCGGTACGCGCCTTTTCATCGTTCTTGCGGTCAGAATACTTTTTCAGCAAATCTAGTTCTTTATGTTCCGCCAGATATGCCGCAATACGCTGATTCTGCTCGGCAATCGCCAGTTCACCTTGATGGTTCTTCCAAGGAAGTGTCCGGGTATAGCTTACACACTTCATACTGCACTTTCCTCCGTTTCTGCTGCCGGAACACTACTGCAATATTCCAGCACATTGCGAATTTCCTGATCGAACCGATACTGAATATGAATATGTTCCTTATCATAGACGGTGATGCTCTCTACCAGTTCCACCAGAACGCGGCGGTTCAGACTTGTCAGGTTTTGGTAGGACTTGAAATCTTCGATCCATGGCAGATGTTCCACATCCAGATTGTTCAGGCAATCCCTCTGGCGGTTCATTTCTGCATTGGCCTTGCGGATGGTTTCAACCTTTTCATTAAAGGAATGGCTGAATTCCTTATACTCTTCCTTGCTGACAATACCGCTGCTCATATCTTCATAAAGCTGTCGGCGCAAGGTCTGGTATTTCTGTTCTTCCTGCTCCAGCATTTTCAGATGTTCTTCCACAGATTTCAGTCTGCGCTCATTCTTGGGGATCTCATTGATTTCATCCAGTCGATGTTCCAGTCCACTGATCTGCTGAACTTTTCCCTGCAATGCGGCCAGCACCACTTCGGCCAGCTTACTTTCGCTGATAAGATGTGCGGAACAGCCTAAACCATTGTGGTTTGTGACGCAGTGCAGATAAATATATTTCTTTCCATTTTTCGACACCGTGCGCCGCACCATGTTCTGCCCACAACCACCGCAGCGAACGATGCCCGAAAAGAGATTGACAGTCTGCTGGCCTTTCGATGCACAGGTGTCCAGCTTCAAAACTTCCTGCACAGTATCGAACAGCTTTTGCGGAATGATTGCTTCGTGCATATTGGGAACTCTGATCCAGCCGGATTCTTCCACATCCCGAATCTTCTTGATTTTGTAATTGATTTTCTGCCGTCGGCCCTGCACCATCGTCCCTGTGTAGACTTCATTTTTTAGAATCCGAAGCACCTGAATCGCCTGCCACTTTGCATGAGTACCAGCTTTGAACCCACTATGGTAATTCAAACCGCACAGCCGTTTGTACTCGCTGGGAGCCAGCACGTTCTCGCTGTTCAGCTGCTCGGCAATCGCCTGTGCGCTCATTCCTTCCAGTTTTCTGCGGTAGATAGAGCGGACAATATCTGCTGCATACTCGTCTACCACCAGACGGTTTTTGTTCCGTTTGTCTTTGCAGTAGCCGTAGATTGCATAACCGCCGATGAACTCACCTTTGCGCCGTTTCATGTCCAGCTGGCTGCGCACCTTGATGGAAATATCCCGGCAGTAGGAATCGTTCAGAAGATTCTTGAACGGAACTACTATACTGTCCGAATCACTGCTCTCGGAATTTGCATTGTCATAGTTGTCATTGATAGCGATGAAGCGAATCCCCATCATCGGGAAAATCTGTTCCAGATACTTTCCCATCTCGATGTAGTTACGGCCAAGTCTGGATAAGTCCTTGACGACGATGCAGTTGATTTTGCCAGATTTAATATCCTCCATCATCCGCTTAAAGCCCGGACGTTCAAAGTTTGTTCCTGTGTAGCCATCATCAGCGTACTCTTCGACCAAATACAGTCCTGGCCGTTCTGCAGCAAAATCCCGAATCAGTTCTCTCTGATTGCCGATGCTGTTGCTCTCAGCCTTGTCGCCATCCTCGATGGACAATCTCAGATAGGCCGCTGCCCGTATGTCTTTATTCTTTTCCTTGTAAAAAAACAAAGCCATTAAACCTCCTGTCTCCACGCAAATTGCATGGTAAAATCCAGAAAGTTAATGGCTTTTGATTGCACTATTCACTTAACCCGTCTGTATTTTACCAAGCTGTGACACAAAAATCAAGCTGCTGCGCACATTTTTCAAAATTTATTTTTCAGTGCTTCCCCATACTCTGCAGCAGGCAATCCCACAGTTCGCTGCCCTCCGGCCGGAACGATTCATATACGGTGATGCCCTTGATGATGGCTTTTCTGTGATGCACAGGCTCCGTATGTTCCTGTTTAGGCTTTTCATCAAATCGTTCTTTCTGCTTCATAGAAATCAATCCCCCTTTACTAATAGGAATCCAGAAGGGCATTTTGGAATACAGTTTTTGAAAAAATTTCAAAAAAATTTGAAAAGTGTATTCCAAATAGGGGCTGCGGATTCCTATTTATAGAAGGACTTCTTTTGATAGGTCTACGGCATACGATAAAAGACAGGTCTTTTTCTGTCTTAGAGCAAGATTCGCCTATGGTAACTCAAAACTCACTTTCGTGATTTTCCGTTCCCGGCAATCTTGATGGGGATTCCGTTCCCCATTCCCACGGTACGCACAAAATCTCAGATTTTGGCTATCTGGCTCCACATGAATGTGTTCGCAGCCGAACGCCTACGGCTTATCGGGAGTTGCTTCGCAACTATAAAATGCAGGAGGATTATACTGTGGCTCGACCAAAAAAGGACGAAAGTATCAGGCGGACTAACAATGTAATGGTTCGCTTTACCGATGTAGAGTATGCACTGGTTTCGTGTTCTGCTGAACAGGCTGGCTATCCCGTTGCCGTTTATGTAAGGAAACAGGCCATAACCGAGAAACTTCACGTTCATTACAACATCGTTGCCGACATTGCAGAACTGCGAGATTTTGCAAGACAGCTTTCCCATATCGGAAATAACCTGAACCAAATTGCAGCCTTTTTCAACAGCGGCGGCATCCAATCTCGTGCCATTCTGGAAGAAATCAATCGTTGCATGACCGACCTTCGCGCTATGCGGAAAGAAATTGCAGGACTGGCAGGTGATTATCGTGGCAATCTTAAAACACGTCGCGGGTAAAAGTGCAGACTATGGTGCTGCACTCGACTATTTGAAATATGAGCATGATGAAGTTCTGAAGAAACCCCTGCTGGATGCAAACGGGAACTGGGTACTCCGCCGAGATATTCTTCTGGAGGGCATAAACTGTGAGCCGGAACTTTTTGATGTGGAGTGCGAAATGCTTAATGCGCAGTACCACAAGAATCAAAATTACAATGAAATCAAGACGCACCACTACCTCATCAGCTTCGATCCTGCCGACAAAGACAAGTGTGAACTGACAGGTGAACAGGCGCAGGCCATCGGCATGGAATATGTAAAAGCCAACTTTCCGGGGCATCAGGCGTTGGTCTGCACCCACATGGACGGTCACAACGGCAGCGGCAATATCCATGTGCATATCGTAATCAACAGTCTGCGAAAGCTGGATGTTCCGCAGCAGCCCTTTATGGAACGGCCCATCGACTGTAAGGCGGGCTACAAACACCATCTGACGAAAGATTACCTAAAGCATTTACAGCAATCTCTTATGAATATCTGCTTGAGGGAAAATCTCAATCAGGTCGATTTGCTTTCCCCGTCTGTCAACAAAATTACGCAGCAGGAGTATTATGCTAAACAGCGCGGGCAGATCAATCTGGACAAGTTGAACGCTGAGCTTATTGCAGAGGGTTTCACTCCCATGAAAACCAAATTTCAAACGGAGAAAGATAAGCTGCGCGATGCCATTACTGCTGCGGCGAAGAAAGCAAAATCTTTTGAAGAATTCTGCCGCCTGCTCCAAACCGAATCCAACATTTTGGTAAAAGACCACCGTGGTCGATTTAGTTACCTTCTCCCGGACAGAGAAAAACGCATCTCTGCCAGAACGCTGGGAACCAGTTTTGACCGTGAACATCTTCTGACGCTTTTTGAAAGTAACGCTATCACCGCTGCAAAAGAAAAACAGCAATGGAGTGTTGCTGACCCCATTACCGTTCTCTATATCAAGTCCAATCTTCGTCTGGTAGTGAATTTGCAGGACTGCGTAAAAGCCCAGCAAAGTCGCGCCTATGCTCAGAAAGTCAAAATTTCCAATTTGCAGCAGATGGCAAATACCATCGTCTATGTACAGCAGCACGGCTACGACAGCTACGATGATTTGAAAAAAGCGCGCGATGAATTATCTGCCAAAATGTCAGATGCCCGCAACACCGCCAAATCTACCGATGCCGACTTAAAGCTGCTGAATGAGAAGATTCACTATCTGGGGCAGTATCTTTCCACAAAGGCTACATACAAAGAATTTTTGCAGGCGGGCAACAAGAAGATGTACCGTTCTGCACATCAGGATGAAATTGCCAGATACGAAGAAGCCGTTCAATTCTTGAAACGCAATTCCACGGATGGCACAATTCCCACGATGAAAAATTTACGAGCAGAAAAGGAAAAGTTGCTTTCTGCTCAAACCGCACAATACGAAAGCTACACCTATTTCAAAGATTACTACCACGAACTGCAAACCGCTTGCAGGAATGTTGATATGATTCTTGAAACGGAACACACGCAGCAGCACAGCCGTACCCAGCCAAAGCGCAGCTACGAACAATCTATTTGATACAAACGGAAAAGCAGGTACAAGACCTTTCTTCCATGAAGTCTTGTACCTGCTCTCTTTTGTTTCTATACTTTCAATGGCTCAATTTGATTGGTTTTACGGTTGAAAAAGTATTCTTCTTTTTGGCATTGCTTGTAGCCAGTTCTCAGATAATACAGTGTAAACCTTGCCTCGGTTCTATTTATTTTATACAGGTCAATCCCAAAATGGTAGTTTATATGGCGTACAAGTCTTTTTACTTTGCGCGCATCGCCCTGTCCCGGTTTAGATGCTTTCTTCATCTCACAGCAAAAAATGTTATAGTTGATACTTCTTCTTTTATGTAAAACAATATCTGGTGCCGTCCATCTTTTCTTTTTATCTTCACTTCCCGGATATTTAGGTTTTATGCCAGTGTCCATGCGATTATATTCAATATCAATCACCAATTCTGGCATCGGGAAGATTTCTCGATAGATTTTATCCATGTGCATTGCGATTTTGCCGGCAATCGTTCGTTCCTGCGCCCCCGTAACAAACAATTCTGTATCGTTCTCATAAAACAGCGTTAATGCCCGTTTCCATAGCAGAAGAACTTTTTCTTTTTCTTCGCAGCCCTGCACCTTGGTTTCCCCCATTTCCTTATTTTTTCTATTATGTACAACCATTTTACAAATAGCAAGACCTTTCAATAAAAAAGAGTGGCAGTTCCTTTTAGGGGAACCACCACTCTACATCATAACGGATTTTTAATTTCTACGACTTCGCTCCTGCTGTTGCTGCTGAGTCTGCTCTTTCTGTTTCCGCTCTGCTTGCTTGATATGCAGCCGATCCAGCACCGACCATCTGCCACCAATGCGCCGTGGCTTTTTCGGCACATTATTCACGCAACCATCTATCATGTCGTAATTCTGCTCTGTGCCGGATTCCCGCGCACGTTCATACGTTCCATTTGTCAAGCATTTCTCATGTTCGGTCATATCCTGCTGCTTTTTTTCAGCACGATGAACATATTCCGCAAGAACCGCACGAACATTTTCAAAGCCGTTCGGTGCATCCGTCACAAATACACCTTTGCTGTCTACCACGATTGGTGAAACAGTATCTTTGCGCTGCTCATTACGCATCATAAAGAAGCAAACTCCCTCGACAACTTCGCTGTCATACGGAAGCCACGTTCCAGTCTTTCCATCAATTTGATAATTGGGAACCATGTAGACGACAGTGTTTCCGGCTGCATCAGCATCCATAAAGCCACCGAACTCTACCAGTTCCTCTTTATCGACGTAGAAAAACTTACGTCCCTTTTCTTCATCCCATACGATCACATCGCCAACACCAAAAGACCGTCCAACAAATGTGTTTGGTCGCTTTTCTTCCAGCCGCTTCCGGGCTGTCATCGGCGTATCGCTGGGTGCAGGCTTTCCTTTGTAAGCACTCTGGTAATTCTGATGATGAATCAGAAACCCGTCCTCTACCTGCTGTGCATAGGATTTTGCCCAATGCTGATGATGCACCTCTTTGATTTGGAAAACTCTATACTGGTTTATCATTTTACGTTTTCTCCTTTTCCGGCTCCTCCGGCCTATGCCATCCCAGCTCCAGCCCCTTGAACTGCTGCTCATTCAACTGCTGCATCTTCGGGATGGTCTGCTGAACCAGCGCAGCCATCTCTGCATCCCCTGCCACAAGCGGCTGGACCTCCGTCAACACCTGAATCGTATCTTTGAGTGTCGGCTGCTCAAACATCGCCATCAGCATCAATTCAAGTTCATCAAAGCGTACATTGCTCATAACTCCATTCCTTTCGCTTTTGCTTTCTTCGGCTTATCCTGTTCTTGTGCAGGCTGCTCCTGCTTTTTGGCTTTCAGACTGCGCAGGGCATCCAGAACAGACTTTTTCGTGTTGCTGCGTTCCTGCTCCTTACTTTGCTGCCGTGCTGCCATCAGTTTTTCCATATCGGAGATCGCCTGCTGCACCAGCTTATCATCCCTGAAATAGTTGATGGAGTTGATGTTCTCACGCTGCACTTTGTCGTTCACGACCAATTCATACATTCCAACAAAGCCGCCATCTTCTTCGATACAGAATCCAATGCACTTGTCGGCATTCATCCGTTCGGACGGAATCTTGTCATAGGCTTCCAAGGCTTCTTCCATCGTCAGATGGTCGTGAAACTCTCCTGCAAATGTGAACTCCAAGCACTCCGCGACATAAAAACTGAGTGTTTCCTCTGGCGCGGGTCTTTCTGCAGCGAGTTTTTCTTTCAAAACTTCTGCCTGCTGTTCCGCCACCGTATCGGCCTGTTCCCGTAGTTCTGCCGCGTCCATGACTTTACCCTCTGCCGCATCGCAGCCGAACTCTGCCAGCAGCTCCGTCATAGCCTCCTGCACAGACTTATCTCCATCCGTTTCAAGGATGCCACCATCTCGCTCCGTGAAGTCCTTATTATATAAGGTATAGTCGAAACCATCCTCACAGGTCTGGATATGAAAATAGGCATCCGGCAATTCATAGGCCAGTTCCACATCCTGTACGGCTAAGGCCCCCTGTAACGGTTGCACAACGCGATTCTGGATATACGGGTTATCCCAGCCCGGAACCGTTTTGTAGTCCTCCACGATGGTGTCAATGCCATTCCTGCACTGCAAAACATCCAGTGAACCCGGCAGAGGATCAGGATTCTTCTCCACGCCCAAGGCTTTCATGTAATGGTTCGGAAGGGCCTGATACTGTGACATTGCATCATCCAGATTGCCGAACCGCTCAATTTTCAAAGGCGCGTCCTGCAAATTTTCGACCACATAGAACAGCTTTACAAAAGGCTGCTCCCGTGTTTTCTGTGCTTCCAGTTCTCCCCTGAACATCGTTACAAAGCCATCCAGAATAGCCGGGTGGCTGTCAACCACCCAATCCGTGCGGAAGGTCATGCGGTCTGCATTATGCTCCGGGGTGCTGACCTGCTCTGCCCATTCCTTATTGCCGGGAGAAAAGCGGCCATCGTAGCTTTTATGGTGCAGAGTGTTCGCCAGGATGTAGCCCACACGCTCCATGCCGTACTGCCGCACCACCTGATTGACTGCATCATCGCCAAGGTACATTCCGTCATAATTGTCCGCAATCGCTTCATGGATTGCCTGCTTGCACTCGCTGTTCAGCCGATAGGAAGTGCGGTATAAATCCACCTCGTCATTTTCTTTGGCATAGCTGAACGGCTCATAGTAGACAGGCACATCCGAATAGTCCTGTGCGCTGTTGTCCAGCACAGGCGCAGCCTTTTCAATAATCTCCGATACCACATCTTCTTTTTTCGGCATATTCCATTTTTCAGAGAGATATTTCTGCACGGCCTCCTGAAAATCTTCATCGAAGCCGTTCCACAAATCCTCTGCCACCAGCTTGCCCTGCTCATTGACTGCAACACAAGCCGCCATGTCGCCGTGTTCCTCATGCTCCAGCAGGAAGAACTTCTCGCCGCCAATCTCCGTTTCATCAATAGCGTACCATGTGCCGATATGCCCCTCGACTGCGATGTGATCGGAATCGCCATGGATCAGCGCATTGTTTTTCTGCTGCTGTTTCTCCATGAACTCTCGCACGGTCAACTCTGCGCCTGTGAAGTTCAGTCCTTCCTCGCCAAGTTCCAGCCGCCCCTCCGCGCCAAGGTCAAGTTCTTCGGCCATCAGGACAGATGCCGCATGGTTCACCACCACAGTTTTCTCCACTGTAATGGGCTGGCCTGGGTCATAGTCCGAACCGCGCAGATCATAGCGATATAAGCCCTCCGGCACATCTTCGTCCCGCAGTCGCCCATTACTGAAAAGGCCCGGCTTATCAAAGATTTCGATTTCCTGCAATTTTTCCTTCAAAAGGTTCTCTTTCTGCAAATCCATATTCCTTTCCTTGAAAAAATCCGGCAGTTCTGCAAATCCAATGCTGTCCACATAGTAGGCTTTGACTGTACTGCCATCATTGAGTACCACCACATCACTGACCGACAGCGAATGTCCCGTAAAGTCTGCCGGACGCTGGATATTAAACCGTTCATAAATGCCATCCAGCGTGTCCTTTTCCGTAAGCGGCGCGGTATAAATCAGGTCGTAGTCTGCGCGGGCAACTGTCATGCCTTTTTTCTGCACATAGTCCAGCCCCATGAAACGATAGTTATGTTCCGGGTCACGCTCTGTGATCTGATAAATACCGAACTGCTTTTCGTTGCCATACAGCAGCACATTTTCCTGTTCTGTCATGTTCCGCTCCTGCTCCAAATCTGCTATTGCAATCTGGAAGGTATCACTTCCGCGCTCGATTTCCTCTCGTGCCGTGACAAGAATCGGCCACGGGCTGACGCGGACGAGATAAATCTGCTTTCCCTCGTCATACAGCCGCAGAGCCTGTTCACGGTTTATTACTGTCAACTGAAAGTCTGGACGCGCGTACTCGTCCTCAGCATAATCTTCCCGTTGTTCTAACAAAATCGCATCCCATGCGTCAGCCCTAATGCCGAAAATGCCATCGTGCAGCTCGATTTCCTCTTGGCTTACATAATCACCTGCCGTACCATCACGGAACAACGGATAGATTCTCTCACCAAGCCGATGCCACTCCCGTGCGCCTTCTTTCGTCAGCGGCAGCACATCATCTTTCCGGTAGCCATAGTCGTGCATTTCCGAAAGACCAATCATCCCATCCGGGAGATTTTCGATTTTCTCCTGCGCATCGTACATCAGGCGGTTGACTTCTTCTTTGTCATCCTCGGCCAGTGCCGCCGCCAGACCGTTCACCAATTCTTCCGTTGCAGCCCGGTCATCCAGCTTGAAAGCAAAATTCACGATGAGATTTCGCTGCTCATCATCGAAAATCGTTATTTCCTGCTCCTTGTCGGCAATCAGCTTTTCCGCGTACTGCATCGCGGTCATGCGCTCTGCACTCCTTTCTGCCACCGCCGTTTCCAGCTTTTCCAGAAAGTCGGCAGCGGTCAATCGAATTGTATCCATCGAATCTTTCAGTTCCTTCATCTCCTTGCCGCTGGCCCAGCTTGCCACATACGGGAAAGAGTAATCGGACGTATCAATGCCCAGAGCCGAGCAGACCGTAAATGCAATGCTTTCCGCTTCGGTTTCTTTCGTAAGTCGGTCTTTTTCCTCGCCGTTCTTCTTCATGAAATCGCTGTTATGCAGCATCGCATGAGCAACCTCGTGGATCATCGTCTTGACTGTCTGGCTCTCGCCCATGCCGACCTGAATGCAGATTTCTTTGTCTGCATCACTGTAATAGCCTTTGGCATCCCCTTTGATTTCATCAAACCGCATCGGCACGGGCGATACCTGCTCGATTGCCGCCGTAAGCAGCGCATAGTCTTTGACGCTGGCGGTCAGTTCGTTCACTTCCAGCGACGGAATCGGTTCCCCATCGGTCTGTGAAACATCAAAAACCGTCGTCACTCGGAAACGCGGAACCACATACTCCACACGTTCCATTTCCGGCTCGCCATTTTCGTTCAACACGGCCAGGCCCGTATCCTTGTCGATTTTCTCGCGTTCTTCCACTTCCTTGATGGGAGCCGGAGCGATAATCTGAATGCCCTTTTCGCCTTTTTTGACGTAACGGTTAAACTTATTCTTCCATGCGTTAAACCCTGCCACCAGTGTGGCATCAGGCCGCTGCATAGCGATCAGCAGCGTATTATTAAAACTGTAATTATGGAATTTTGCCATCGTGCGCAGATACGTCGTATACATTTCCGAAGTGAAAATGTCCTTTACGCCCTGCTCCAGCCGTTCCGTGATTTCTTTCATCTGCTGTTTGCGGTCAACCGCCATGCAAGACCTCCTTTTTCTTGACCCATCGTGTTTTCATCTGGCGCGGATATTGGTCGGCCTGTTTCGGTGCTTTTGCGCCGTTCCACTCCAATCCTCCGGCTCTGCCCTCACAGGTATATCCGGCAGCTTTCAAGGAACTGCCATTCTCCGTATCCAGAATGTAGGTAACAACTCTGTTGTAACCCATTGCCCGTGCTGCACGGTACGCCGCCGCATACAGGATGCTGCAGGCGTTTGGAGTTCCATCCGTACACAGGCGATTGACTTCCAGCGTATAGCCATCATCCAACCGCCGCGCCACAGGTCTGCCGCAGATAGCAACGCCCACCAGCGCACCATTGTCTGATACGCCGATGGAGAACTTATGCCCCCGCGTCGGTTTATGGTGGCGGTGATACTGCTGCACAAATGCGTTTGCCGTTTTCAAATTGATTGGTGTTAAAGTAAGCAAATTTCCTCCTTCCTAAAAAACACCCCGTCAGATAAACTGACGGGGCTACTCATTTACAGTTCCATATCGTGACTTTTCCGCTTCTGGGATTTCTGCGGTTCTGCGGTGCGCTCTGCCTGCTTTGCATGAAGCTGTGTCAGCACAGAGGGTTTCCGCATATTATCCGCAGTGCGCTCGGCAACGCGGCCTGCGTAGTTCACCGGCTGACGCGGCCTGTCTGCAACCTCGGTTTCGGTGGCATCCTCGTCCACGCCCAGCGCATCCTCATTGCCTTTTTCGTCCATGTTGAGCAGAGAGTTCAGCTCCGCAAGGCGCGCAGATTTTTCGGCCAATTCTGCTTCCTGCACAAAAGGACGTTTGGCTTCTTCCTTTGCCTGCGCCAACTGCTGTTCCAGATTTTCCAGTCTGCGCTCCACCTGTGGCAAAGACCTTTCGATACCTGTCAGCGCATTGGTAACGCGCAGAATGTTACCCTGCGGGTCTTTGCCGACTTCCATCGAATAGTTCCATGCGCCCTTGATGGACAAACGGAACACCTTATCGAAGTTGTCAAACCGGGAATGCAGTTCAAACGCACCGTAGCTGCCGATTCTGCCCTCGGTACCAGCCGCCTTCAAAGCCTTACAAGCCTCGATGATGGCCGCGCCCGCTTCCTTGCGTTCGGTGTATACCTTGCCGCTGATTTCCATAGAGAAGTGGTCTTTATCCTGCGCCAGAAGCGGTTTTGCCGCTTCCATATCCGTTTTCAGTGCTTCGATCTGACCCTTTGCCGCAGTAATTTCTCGTGGATAGCGACGCGCAATATCGGATTCCAGACTATAAATCTGACTGGTGTGATTGGCTTTCAGCAGTTTGAGCTTGCTGACCTGAATATCCAAATCCATCTTTTCCTTGATGTAGGGATTGCCCGTCGCCAGTGCCTTGATTTCGGCATAGGACAGTGCAGTGTCATCTACATCATCGCAGGCGCGGACAGGAGATTTGGACGTCATGATCTGAGAAATGAACTTCTGCTTGTTTTCCAGAATCTGCCACATGTACGAATCAAACGTATTTTCAGTGACGTAACGATAGATTTTCACCTGCTTATTCCGGTTTCCCTGCCGAAGAATACGCCCCTCCTGCTGTTCCAGGTCAGACGGCTTCCATGGACAGTCCAGATGATGCAGGGCAATCAGCCGATCCTGAATATTGGTTCCTGCGCCAAGTTTCGGCGTAGACCCCATCAGAATACGCACCTGACCAGCGCGCACCTTTGCAAACAGGTCAGCCTTTTTGGTTTCCGTGTTATACTCGTGAATGAACGCCACTTCCTCACGAGGAACACCTCTCGCCACCAGCTTCTCCCGCACATCATCATAAACATTGAATGTGCCATCGGCTTTTGGTGTCGATAAGTCGCAGAAAATCAACTGTGTTCCCTTGTCCGGCGCAGATTCTTCCCAGACCTTGAACGCATTGTCCACGCAGCGATTGACCTTGCTTTCCGGCTCATCCGGCAGCATATCATTGATAAGCCGCTGGTCGAGTGCCAGTTTTCTGCCATCGTTGGTGATCTTCAGCATGTTATCGAACTTCGGATTCACGCTGCCGTTGCGTACAGCCTCGGCGCGATCTGCAAAAGAACTCACCATTTCTTCCTGCGTTTCGCTCGGTTTCAGCACTTCGTTGATATACTCTGCTTGCGGCACAGGTAGGTTCAGCATGTCCGCCGTCTGCACATCTGCGGATTCTTTGAACAGAGAAATCAGCTCCGGCAGATTGAAGAACCGGGCAAAACGTGTTTTCGCACGGTAGCCGGTTCCTTCCGGGGAAAGTTCGATTGCCGTGACGGTTTCACCGAAGGATGCTGCCCAATCATCGAAGTGGCTCAGTCCCATCTTCTGCAGGGTGTCATACTGGAGATACCGCATAATGGTGTATAGCTCCACCATCGAATTGCTGACCGGGGTTCCGGTTGCAAAGGTCACGCCCTTGCCGCCTGTCAGTTCGTCCAGATACTGGCACTTTGCAAACATATCGCTGGACTTCTGTGCATCGGTCTGGGCGATACCTGCGATGTTCCGCATTTTTGTGTAGAGGAACATATTTTTATAGAAATGTGACTCGTCCACAAACAGACGGTCAACACCCAGTTCCTCAAATGTAACCACATCATCCTTTCTCGTCTGGTCGTTCAGCTTTTGCAGCTTTGCTTCCAGCGTTTTCTTTGTTTTTTCCATCTGCTTGACCGTAAAACTGCGGCTATCCTCACTCCGGGCATCGGCCAGAGCCAGCGTAATATCGTCAATCTGACGCTCGATAATAGCCTTCTGCCGTTCCGGGGAGAGCGGCACACGCTCAAACTGCGAATGACCGATCACGATGGCATCGTAATCGCCGGTTGCGATACGGGAGCAGAACTGCTTACGATTGCTGGGTTCAAAATCCTTTTTCGTTGCCACCAATACATTGGCATTGGGATAGAGCCGCAGGAAATCTGCGCCCCACTGCTCTGTGAGGTGGTTCGGCACCACATAGAGATTTTTCTGCGATAGGCCCAGCCTGCGGCTCTCCATGCCGGCAGCAATCATCTGGAAGGTCTTGCCTGCGCCCACGCAATGCGCCAGCAGCGTATTGTTGCCGTACAGAATGTGCGCTACCGCATTTTTCTGGTGCGGCATCAGAGAGATTTCCGGGGTCATGCCCTCAAAACGAATGTGACTGCCATCGTACTCACGGGGACGAATCGCATTGAAAATCCGATTGTAGGTCGCACACAAATCCTCACGGCGGTCTAAATCCTTGAAAATCCACTGCTTAAACGCTTCCCGAATGGATTCCTGTGCCTGCTGTGCAAGCATGGTTTCCTGCTTATTCAGTACACGGTGATCTCCATCCGCATCGTGAATCGTATCGTAGATTTTGGTATCCCGGAGGTTCAGTGCATCTTCCAGCAGCTTATAGGCATTGACCCGCATTGTTCCGTAGGTATTGGTAACAAGCGGATTGCCGCGATCCAGCGACTTGCCCGAAATGTTCCATGCACCAGAAATTTCGGAATAGGTTGCCTTAATGTCAATCCCGGCATAGTAGTTCGGTGTTTTGAACACTTCTTTCATAAACTGCGTGATATACTCCGGCTTCACCCAGTTCGCACCCAGCCGCACTTCGATTTCCGAAGCGTCCAGGTCTTTGGGCTGTACCCGTTTCAGGTAATCCACATTGATCTGGTACTCTGCATGGTTCGCTGCAAAGGTTTCTGCTGTGGCCAGTTTTTCACGCACATTGCCGGACAGGTATTCATCCGAGGTTTCCCACTGCTGTGTCACAGGATTTCGGAAAATCGCACCTGCCAGTTCATCCGTGATCTCGTGTTCCGGTTTACCGCAGAGCTGCACCATAAACGGCACATCCACCTTTGCTTTTTCTCCAATGGAAAGTGCCAGGGCTTCGCTTGGCGTGTCCACCGAGGTAACAGGCTCCGGCTTACGGATGGTACGTTTGGTAAAAATATCGGCAAGTCGTTTGAGATTCTTCTCCTCATCCAGAATTTCCAGCGATGCCAGTAGACAATAGCTGCTGTCCTGTCGGAATGCCCGCTTGTTGGCCGTGCTGTTGATAAGGCCATACTGCGCCTTAAATGCGGTGTACTGCTGTTTCAGTTCATTCTGTAAAAGCTGTACTTCCGCATCCGAACCATCATGCAGCTGACAATCCAACAGCTTCCGGGTGGTTTCCCGCAGAGCGATCATGCCCAGCACCCGCTCTGCAGTTACAGCAGGCAATTCTACCTTATTCATAAAGGAATTTTCGCGGTAGTAAATCTGCCCGTCCACGTTCGTGAAGCTGAAATTCTTCACACTTGGGTCTGCCGGAATGGGTTCTTCCTGCACATCCAGTTCATCGTCGGAGATTTCCGGCTCCGTGATGGTAGCCTGGATGTTGCCGACCGCCTCTTTTAACTGCCCGGCAAGGTCTGCGCCCTCGATGGGCTTGACCGTGGTTTCCTGCTTGCCGTACTGGGTGCTTTCCGTGGTGATCTCGCCCAGCACCATTTCAGGATGCTGCGCAAAATACTGGTTGATGGAGTAGCCTTCCGGCGTTTCGCCAAGGTCTACCCAGTCTGCCCGCTCCACCGCTGCACGGTCACGCTTCTGCAGGAACAGAATGTCAGCAACCACGCCCGTGTTGGCATTGCGCTGGAACGCATTGTTCGGCAGACGAATCGCACCGACCAGATCAGCGCGGTTGGCAAGGTATTCACGGACAGAGGAATCCTTCTTATCCATCGTACCGCTGGACGTTACCACCGCTACCACGCCGCCCGGACGCACAAGGTCAAGGCTCTTGGCGATAAAATAATCGTGGATGAGGAAATTGTGGCGGTCATACCGCTTGTCCGGTACTTTGTAATTGCCGAAAGGTACGTTGCCCACAACACAGTCAAAAAAGCTGTCTGGGAACTGCATCGTTTCAAAGCCCTGCACTGCAATCTTGTTTTTCTGGTACAACTGCTGTGCAATACGGCCTGAAATGCTGTCCAGCTCTACACCGTACATCCGAATCTTTTCCATGCTGTCCGGCACCAGACCCATGAAATTGCCGACACCACAGGACGGTTCCAGCACATTGCCTTTGGACAATCCCATATTGCCCAGGGCTTCATACATTGCCTTGATGACCGTAGGAGAAGTGTAAAACGCATTCAGGGTACTGGCGCGGGCTTCCTTATACTCATCTGCCGTGAGCAGGGACTGCAGTTCGGCATACGCTTTCGACCACTCCGCATTGCTTTCATCGAACGCCTGCGGAATGCCGCCCCATCCCACATACCGGGAAAGAATCTCCTGCTCCTTTGCGGTAGCCTGCCGCTGCTCTGCATCCAGTGTTTGCAACACCCGAATAGCCTCCACATTGGCTTTATACTTTGTTTTCGGCCCTCCTGCGCCGAGATCATCGTCCGTAATACGGAAGTTAATAGGTTTCTGTTTGGGCTGTGCAGGCTGTTCTGTTTCTGCTCCACTGTCCAGCGGAAGATTGTGCTGCCGCCGTGCATGGTTGACCTCTGCCGGGGTCATAGGCTGCTGGGTCAGCGGTTCAAGGGCTTCCTCTGCCGCTGCGCGGCTAATGGCATCCGTTCGGTTCTGCACATCTGCGATCAGCTGCATCTGCTCCGGCGGGAAGTCGGGATTCAGCAGTTCTTCCAACTCGCCGCCCGATTCTGCCACCGAATAGATCACATCCATCTGCTCCGGGGAAAAATCCTCGTAGGCCACGCCTGCATTGTGCAGGGCCGCAAAGACGGTAGCTTCTACCGCTTCTTCCAGCGGCATATCTGCCTGTTCATATAAATGCCGAATGTACTCCAGCGGTTCCGTTCGGAAAATCGGATACCGGGCTTCTTTCGCAAGGGTCATGTCCTGCAAGCTGACCGTTCCCTGTTCAAAATTGACCGAATCCACACTGAACTCTCTATCGTCCAGTTCAATAATGGTATTGACTGGCAGATATTTCTCCCTGCGGAAATACTTTGTCTGCGCATGGGTTCCATCTTCCTGCTGGCCGGATAGATAAACATTCTCGCCCTGCTTCCAGAGCTTCATTGCCTGTGAAACCCACTGCTCACGCGGGAAACCAGATACCTCAACTTTGCCAAGTGCAGTTTCTTTTTCCAGAATTTTTGTTCCCAGAAGTGCCGAAACGCGCTTTGCATCTTCACCGTAGAACTCAAAGTTTCCGTACTGCTCATAGCCGACCAGAGCCTCCTGGTAACGCTCTTTCAGAGCGTTATACTCGTTGGCAGCATCCAGCGGCATGGGCTGCAAGGTCTGCTCAACAGCCTTTTCTTCCGCTGCATACGGAACCATAATGCCGCGCACCCACTGCGGTGCGTCCTTGCTATCCTGATACAGTGCAACGGCAT
>OODM01000716.1_pt1 | contig 18659 bp, 16 predicted proteins | sample 1671471 | NCBI WGS metagenome assembly OODM01 (sample SAMN06348160, study PRJEB24527) | human gut metagenome | biome: human gut; feature: ankylosing spondylitis patient; material: feces | host: Homo sapiens | place: China | collected 2015-10 | reverse complement strand
TTTAGAGCAGGACAAACGATTCCTTGTTGATCTTTCCTTTCGTCTGAACATTTACCTCTTCAACTTGCTCTATCACGGAAACGCATAGAAAATTTCTTTCCATTTTTTATTTATACATCTATGTATCATAACCTATAACTACAAACTCTTCATTGTCACATTTCAAAAACCGTTATATAATGAATACAGCGTAACTGTTCAGCACCTCACAGTTACGCGCAAAATCCATTCCAAAGCGGCGGTGCCGATAGGATTTTTGCTTTCTATTATAATATAAGTTTTTTTACGGTCAGCGCAGTAAATGCGCAGACCTGCTGAACAGTTACAATACAGCACCAAGGTACGTACAATTTTTTATTATCAATTTCGCAGGAGGATTTACCCATGAGCGACAAGACCGTTGTATTAAACGCAAAAAAAATGAACTTTGACGGAAATCTCGACTTTTCTGTTCTCTCTTCCGACGTGACCGTCTACGATGATACCACACCGGAACAGCTCTTAGAGCGCATTGAGGGAGCTGATATTATCGTCACAAAGGAGATGCCGGTAAACGGTGACCTGATCCGCAAATTCCCGGCTTCCGTAAAGCTGATCTGTGAGGCCGGTACCGGATACAACAATCTGGATCTTGATGCCGCAAGGGAGAAGGGGATCACCGTCTGCAATATCCCGGCATACAGCTCCGAGCGCGTAGCCCACACGGCGGTCATGATGATCTTAAATTTAAGCTCCACCATGCAGGTCCAGATGAAAATGCTGGCAAACGGAAACCATGATAACTTTACGAAAAATCTCCAGGTTCCGCACGTTGAGGTAAACGGAAAGACTTTAGGAATCATCGGTGCCGGACATATCGGAAAGACTGTTATGAAGATCGCAAAAGCACTTGATATGAACATTCTCGTGTATACAAGAACACCGAGAGCCGACGAGGACGGCATCCACTATGTAGATCTTGAGACAGTCTTAAAGAACAGTGACTATGTTTCCCTGCACTGCCCGTTAACTCCGCAGACAAAGCATATGATCAATAAAGAGACTCTTGCGCTGATGAAGCCGACCGCCTTCCTGATCAATACCTCCCGCGGTGCTCTCATCGATGAACCGGCTCTGATCGAAGCGCTTGAAAAGCACCAGATCGCAGGCGCAGGCCTCGACGTCCAGGAAACTGAGCCGCCGAAAGCCGACAACCCGCTCTACACCCTCGACAACGTGATCCTCACCCCGCATATGGGCTGGAAGGGACTTGAGACAAGACAGCGCCTCGTTTCCATCCTTGCCGGAAATGTAAAGGGATTCCTTGAGGGAACACCGGTGAATGTAGTTTCATAACTCAAATATAAGGAACTTTTCATCTTTTAAGATGATATAGTTCCTTTTTTGTTACTGTTTGCGCAAAGCGTGAATCGTAACCTTTTTTTGACTACTGTACAGAAAGAATCCTTGAAATATTCTCTCAATTCATGTATGATGGAGTTATGATTTGAAAAGAGGAGGAATTCCAATGATTTGTATCAAGAACGGAACACTTCACACAGCGGTATCAAAGGAAACTTTTATCGCTGACATCCTGATCGACGGCGGAAAGATCGTAAAGATCGGAAAAGGTCTCTCTGCTGACGGCGCTGAGGTTATTGACGCTACCGGACTCCAGGTTTATCCGGGATTTGTTGAGGCCCACTGCCATATCGGTCTTGACGGCTACGGGATCGGCTACGAGGGACACGACTACAATGAACTGAATGACCCGGTAACTCCACAGGTACAGGCGATCGACGGAATCAACCCGTTTGACCCGTGTATGAAGATGGCCGCGAAAGCCGGTGTTACCTGCTTCGCAACCGGTCCAGGCAGCTCCAACTCCATTGGCGGAACCTTCGCTGCTATCAAACCGGTTGGAACCCGTGTCGACAATATGATCGTAAAATTCCCGATCGCTATGAAATGCGCTTTCGGTGAAAACCCGAAACGCTGCTACCAGAAACAGGGAATCTCCAGCCGTATGACAAATGCCGCAAAAATCCGCGAGGCTTTAAATAAAGCGAAGGTTTACAAGGCAAAGATCGAGGCTGCCGGTGATGACGCCTCCAAGCTTCCGGCTTACGACCAGAAGTCCGAAGCTCTGATCCCGGTATTAAACCATGAGATCCCGTTAAAAGCTCATGCCCATCAGGCAAACGATATCTTCACCGCGATCCGCATCGCGAAAGAATTCGGTGTCGGCCTGACTCTGGAGCATGTGACAGAGGGCCATATGATCGTGGATGAACTCGCGAAGGAAAATCTCCCGCTCGCAGTAGGTCCGACCTTCGGACATGCCTCCAAATTTGAGCTCCAGAATAAGACCTGGGAGACACCTGGCATTCTCGCGAAAGCCGGATGTCATGTTTCCATCATCACAGATGCGCCGGTAACTCCGCTCCACTACCTGCCGCTCTGCGCAGGGCTCGCTATCAAAGCCGGTATGGACGAGTATGAGGCACTCCGCGCCGTAACCATCAACCCGGCTGAGCACATTGGCATCGCTGACCGTGTCGGTTCTCTGGAAGAAGGAAAAGACGCCGATGTTGTCATTGTTGACGGCTGCCCGTTTGATGTGACAGGTGTGATCAAGCATGTGCTGATCAACGGCGAGGAAGTTTAAAGCACTAAAAAACTGAGGATTTCTGACTGCCTGTATTTGCAGTCGGAATCCTCTTTTTATTTAACCATCATATGTAAAAGTTCTCTGCTGCAGATCCTGCTGCCGGAAGTTTCCTGGATACATGGCAGCTAACGGAAAAGACCAGGAACATCTCTGCCCCTGGTCCTTCAAAAACTCCTTTATCATTTATCCAAGATCCACATCAATCATTCTCAAATACTGGTTCTGTCGGCTCACCGTATTCTTCTTTCGTGCTCGCCGTCTCATCGTTGATCTGAGTCAAAATTCCGCTGGAATTTACCTTAAACTTGTTTCCGTCGCGGTCCTTCACCGTCGTATTCTTTGAGATACGTCCGGAGGAGTTTACAACGTAAGTCTGGTATCCGTTGCTTCCATTCGGGATACTGATCAATGCGTAACGGCTGGAGCTGTCCGCTTCCTGAAGCTTACCCATATAATAGAGATAGCTATTCTTCACACCGCTGACACCGCGTCCCGCGTAGGTTCCCTCATTAAAGTAGAAGGTCGTCTTATTTCCATCGCCTTCCTCCACTGTCATCTTTCCCTTTACGGAAATTCTGGAGGATGCATCAAAGTAATAGGAGGTGTACTCTCCTGTCGATCCGATCTGTATCTTCTTTAATCCCTTCACCGGATTTCCCTTCTGGTCAAAGAGATATGTCTTTCCGTTGATCTTGACAAAGTCACTTGTGGACGCTTTTCCGTCCTCCGGACCTGTCTTCGGTGTTCCATCTTTCTCGAAATAGTACCAGACAACCGGCTCATCCACATTGTCCTGGAGCTGTTCCGGCGGATTTAAGGAGAGCCATCCGGTGATCGACGCACCGAGAGTCGCGTTCTGGATCCCACTCTCCGCAAAATATCTCCAGTTCTCGATCGTGTCCTTACTTGCATTCTCCGGGTCACCTTCTAAATACACCCATCCGGTCTGCATCCGTCCGTCCTCGTCGAAGCAGTAATATTTGCCATCGATCTTCATCACCTTATAATCGCCGCCGTTACTGCTCGTCGACGGGCTGTTCTTCTTTCCGCTCGCAGAGAAGTAGAACCAGTATTTTCCGTCGTCGCTCTCTGGTCCGTAGAGATCCTTATCCTCATCCTTCGGCTCCAGATACTTCCAGCCGGTGACCATAGCGCCGCTGGAGCTTAAATAATAATCCCCATCCTCGGACCATCCGGTCTGCATAATTCCATCAGAATCAAAGAGATAACTCTTTCCGTCGATCTTCTTCCAGCCGTCCTTCGTGACTTTTCCGCTGGAACCGAAATAGAACCAGTATGTCGTCCCATTATCCCTGCTGTACGGGGAAGCCAGCTGCATCCATTTATTTGACACCATGATTCCATTGGAATCCACATAGTAATCATTGTCTGCCCAGCTGTTGACCGCCATCTCGCCGCTGCTGTTCAAATATCTCCAGAGGTTGTCCGCGCCCTTTTTCCACTCATTCGTCACGCGGTTTCCGTTTTTATCAAGATACGTCCATATATTATTGGAAAGCGCCCAGCCTTCCGCTGCGTAGGCGTTCATCGTCAGACATCCGAAAGTCAGGACCGCCGCTGCTGCCAGTATTCTTAACCCTTTTTTCTTCACTCGCTCCGTCTCCTTCCTGTACCCCAAAAGGCGCATAACTATCGCCAACATCCATTCCGGATCAGCTTCGCCGATGGGATTTCTGCCTTCCGGCCGTATTTTTCATTTCGCAATACATCTGATTTTATTTTACCAGTAACTCCCTGATTATTCAACAGAAAATACCTGTCAATTCTCTTAAGTCCCCACCACAGTTCTGCCGCATTCCCGCCACAGAAAGACACATTTTCCGTTCATGTTCCCCATATTTCCGCCAACATCCCGCATTCCATCCCCACTCCTATTTGACAGTATCCCCCGAATCTATTATACTGGTATATCATAGGCATTTTGTGCCCCTGATCCGTTTTTACGCAAAAAAGTCTAAAGAAAGAGATGGAATACAATTATGTGGATAGCAGATGGATGGAAGGACTACGAAGTCATCGACTGTTCCGGCGGTGAAAAGCTGGAACGTTGGGGAAAATATATTCTGGTCCGTCCGGATCCCCAGGTCATCTGGGATACCGATAAAAAGGCACCACAGTGGAGAAAGATGAACGGCCACTACCACAGAAGCTCCAAAGGCGGCGGCGAGTGGGAATTCTTCAGTCTCCCGGAGCAGTGGAGCATCAACTACAAAGGTCTGACCTTCCAGTTAAAGCCCTTCAGCTTTAAGCACACCGGTCTTTTCCCGGAACAGGCGGCAAACTGGGACTGGTTTGGCGAAAAGATCAAAAACGCGGGACGCCCGGTCAAAGTTTTAAACCTCTTCGCCTACACCGGCGGAGCGACACTGGCAGCCGCGAAAGCCGGAGCTTCCGTGACCCACGTTGACGCCTCCAAGGGCATGGTCGCCTGGGCAAAGGAGAATGCGAAGTCCAGCGGCCTTGAGGACGCGCCGATCCGCTGGATCGTGGATGACTGCGTAAAATTCGTAGAGCGTGAGATCCGCCGTGGAAACCACTACGACGCGATCATCATGGATCCGCCTTCCTATGGAAGAGGCCCGAAGGGCGAGATCTGGAAGATCGAGGACGCGATCTATCCGTTGGTGAAGCTCTGTGCAAAGCTCCTCTCCGACAAGCCGTTATTCTACCTGATCAACTCCTACACAACCGGACTCGCTCCGGCCGTGCTGACTTACATGCTCGGAACAGCGGTTGTCCCGCAGTTCGGCGGAACCGTGAGATCGGAGGAGATCGGACTTCCCGTTACGGGTTCCGGGCTCGTACTTCCGTGCGGCGCTTCCGGACGATGGGAAGCCTAATTGTTACTTTTCATGGGTAGGAATTTTCTGAACTGAAAATTCCGTATGATACCGTTATGACCGCGGATTTTGCCGATTCGGAATGCGAAGCATCGGCAAAATCCTGTTACAGTGCGCGGGCATGGAGTGCCCGTGTACTGTAACGCCTAATTAACTGAAAGGACCGGTAAACAAAACATATGAAGATCATCATTGTCGGCTGCGGAAAGGTCGGCGTGAGCCTTGCAGAGCGCTTAAGCGCCGAGGGCCACGATCTCGTTATGGTCGATATGAATCCGCAGAAAGTGGAACATCTTTCCAACCAGTTTGACGCCCTGGGAATCGTTGGAAACGGCGCCAGCTTCAATATCCAGCAGGAAGCCGGAGTGGAAAATGCGGACCTCTTTATCGCTGTCACCGGCGAGGACGAATTAAACCTCCTCTGCTGCCTGATGGCGAAGAAGACCGGACACTGTGACACCATCGCCCGCGTAAGAAACCCGCTCTATAATAAGGAGATCCGCTTCATTCAGGAAAAGCTCGGACTCTCCATGATCATCAACCCGGAGCTGACGGCGGCCAGAGAGATCTTAAAGCTCTTAAAATTCCCGTCCGCCATCAAGATCGACACCTTCGCAAAGGGACGTGTCGAGCTTCTCCGCTTCCGCTTAAAGCCGGAGATCGGGTTCGGCGGAAAAACTGTCATGGATATCATGCGGCAGTTAAAATGCGATGTCCTGATCTGTGCCGTTGAGCGCGGATCCGAGGTCGTGATCCCGAACGGAAGCTTTGTCCTTCAGGATACGGATATCCTCTCTATCGTGGGATCTCTTGAAAATACGGCTCAGTTTTTTGAAAAGATCGGTCTCCGCTCAAAATCCGTAAAAAATTCCCTGATCATCGGCGGCGGCACCATCGCCCACTATCTGGCCCAGGACCTCTTAAAGATCGGGTTCCGCGTCCGGATCATCGAGCAGCGGAAAGAGCGCTGCGATTACTTAAGCGAGGTGATTCCCGGTGCTGATATCATAAACGGGGACGGAAGTGATCGGGATCTTCTTCTGGAAGAAGGCCTGACCTACGCTGATTCCCTTGTGGCCCTCACCGGACTTGACGAGGAGAATATCTTCCTCGCCCTCTACGGAAAGCTCCACTCCAATGCAAAGCTCATCGCAAAGGTCAACAAGATCGCCTTCGATGACGTGATCGACAGCTTCGGTATCGACAGCATCATCTACCCGAAGTACCTGACGGCAGATTATATCCTACAGTACGTCCGTGCCCGCCAGAACACCATCGGCTGCAACGTGGAAACGCTGTATAAGATCCTGGATGGCCGTGCCGAAGCACTGGAATTCTCCATCAAAGAGGATTCCGCTGTCACGAATGTGCCGCTTATGGACTTAAACTTAAAGGACAACCTTCTGATCTGCTGCATCAACCGCAACGGTCAGATCCTCACCCCCCGTGGTCAGAATATAATCAAGGTCGGGGATACCGTGATTCTCGTGACCACAAACCGCGGTCTCGGTGATATCCGGGATATCTTAAAATCATAAAGGAGCGATTCCATGAATTATTCGATGATCTTTTATATTATCGGCTGGATTCTGGACGTGGAGGCGGCGCTTCTTGTGCCATCCCTGGCAGTCTCCCTGATTTACCATGAAAGCTGCGCACTGGCATTCTTCATCACGATCGTCCTCTGCCTGATCCCAGGTGTGATCCTTGTCCGCAAGCAGCCGAAAAACAAGGTATTCTACGCAAGGGAAGGTTCCGTGACGGTTGCCTTAAGCTGGATCGTCATGAGTATCATGGGTTCCATCCCGTTCCTCTTAAGCGGATCCATCACAAATCCGGTGGATGCCCTGTTTGAGACTGTGTCTGGATTTACGACGACCGGTGCCAGTATTCTTCCCGCCGTGGAACCGCTTCAGCACGGCATCCTGTTCTGGAGGAGCTTTACACACTGGATCGGTGGTATGGGAGTTCTCGTGTTCCTTCTCTGCCTGCTTCCGCTTACCGGAAGCGGCTATCATATGAACCTCATGAAGGCAGAGAGCCCGGGCCCCTCTGTCACAAAGCTGGTCCCGAAGGTGCAGTCCACCGCAAAGATCCTCTATGGGCTCTATCTCTTCCTCACGGTTCTGGAGTTTATTCTCCTGCTTGTGGGACGGATGCCGGTGTTTGATTCCCTGTGTACCGTTTTCGGTACCGCGGGAACCGGAGGCTTCGGCATCAAGAACGACAGCTTCGGAAGCTATTCCACCTACCTTCAGGGCGTAGTTACCGTGTTTATGATCCTCTTTGGCATCAACTTTAACGTGTACTTCCTCTTCTATATGAAAAAGCCGAAGGAAGCACTGCGCTGCGAGGAGGCGCGATGGTACCTCGGGATCATTGCCACATCGATCCTCGTCATCACGTTTTTTGTCCGGGATTTCTTCGACAGCCTGTTCCTCGCGTTCCACCATGTCGCGTTTCAGGTTGCTTCCATCATCACGACCACCGGATTCGCCACCGTGGATTTTAACCTCTGGCCAACGATCCCGAAAACGATCCTGGTGCTCTTAATGTTTATCGGTGCCTGCGCGGGAAGTACCGGCGGCGGCATTAAGGTGTCCCGTGTCGTGCTGTTATTCCGGTCCCTGACAAAGGAGCTCTCCCAGAGTCTCCATCCGAATCAGGTCCGCAAGATCCATTTTGAGGGACGCGCGGTGGATCATGTGGTCCTCCGCTCCGTAAATGTCTTCATGGCGGCATACATCCTGATCTTCGCTATTTCCGTGCTGCTCATCGGCATCGACAACTTCGATCTTGTGACAAACTTTACCGCCGTCGCGGCGACCTTAAACAACATCGGACCGGGATTGGAACTTGTAGGCCCGGCCCAGAACTTCGGGCTCTTCTCCAACTTCTCCAAGCTGGTTCTGACCTTTGATATGCTTGCCGGACGTCTGGAGCTCTTCCCGCTGCTGCTGCTTTTCTATCGGGGTACCTGGAAGAGATTCTAATTAAGCAAACATTCCCGATAATAGATGTAATTTTGACAATTTGACTGATCCGTGTTGAAAAATCTGATTGTCGGAAATAAAAAGTGGATATCCCAGAGTCACATCATGGACTCTGGATATCCACTTTCCTTTTTGTTTTTCTGTCTTTTTTCCACCGGACAGCGGGCAGGCGGGCATCACCGCTTCCCTATCATATTTATCTATGACGCTCAATCGTCCATATTGTATCACCCAAGTGCCACATCCAGCATCATCATCAGGGCAAACCCGACCGCAAACCCGATGGTTCCGATATTCGAGTGCTCTCCCTCCGCAGTCTCCGGGATCAGCTCCTCCACCACCACATACATCATCGCTCCAGCCGCAAAAGCCAGCAGATAAGGGAGAATCGGAGCAAGAAGACGGTATAAAAGCAGTGTCAGAACGGCTGCAGCCGGTTCTACCACCCCGGAGAGCGTCCCATACAGAAAGGAACGGTTCTTGCTTATTCCTTCACTGTGGATCGGCATGGAAACGATCGCTCCCTCCGGAAAGTTCTGAATCCCGATCCCGATTGCCAGAGCATACGCTCCCGCCAGCGTGATCCCGCTGTTTTCCATAAGGAGCCCGGCAAACATGACTCCCACTGCCATTCCCTCCGGAATATTATGGATCGTTACCGCTAAAACAAGCATCGTCGTTTTTTTCAATGTACCGGATATCCCCTCCGGCTTCTCTGTTTCAAATTGAAGCTGTGGCACATGGCCATCAAGAAACATCAAAAACAGGATCCCGCAGAAGAATCCGGCCACAGCCGGCAAAAAAGCAAGACGCTCCAGATTCGCGGAAATCCTCATGGCCGGAATCAGAAGAGACCACACGGAAGCTGCCACCATAATACCGGAGGCAAAGCCCAACAATCCCTTTTTCACGTGATCCCGGATCCCATTCCGCATAAAATAAACGCTTGCTGCCCCTATTGTTGTCCCGGCAAATGGAATCAGGATTCCAAGAATGATCATTCCCATTATTTTTATCTCCTTCACTCTGTAAAGACCTTCCGAATCACGGTCAGATCTTCACAATTCTCCTTCTATAAGCTATGAATCCTCCCATCAAACCGTGTAATACGGAAAAGAAAAGATCCAGAACCAGAAGTGACATATACTTCTGACCTGGATCTTTATCTCAGCTGAGAAGGCTCCTACCACTGTTGGTGGTGAGTAATGGAGTACTGGTATTATGCTGCCACAGAGCGGCGGGATGCCTTCTTCTGGTTCTTATATGGATCCGGACGGAACAGCATATAGAGGAATCCGAGAAGAACAACAACAGCTGCTGCTGTGCCGATTCCGAAGGAACCACCTTCCATAAGAAGTCCGAACTGGTAGAACATCAGTGCTACACAGTAAGCGAACACGTTCTGGAAGATGATTGCAAACCAGAACCACTTTCTGGACTGCATCTGCTGGGCCATTGTGGAAATAGCCGCCAGACACGGGGAGTTTAACAGGTTGAATACAAGGAAGGAGAAGGCTGCTGCCATTGTCGGGAACCAGTCTCTGATCGCGGCTGCGACAACGTCTGTCTCCTCGGAGAGATCCTCGCTGACATTAGCAAGGACACCCATTGTGGAAACGATACCCTCTTTTGCGGAGAATCCGGAGATCGCCGCTGCAACGCACTGCCATTTGCCCCATCCGAGAGGAGCGAAGATCCATGCAAGAGCGCTTCCGAGAATCGCCATGAGGCAGTTCTCTGTGTCTTCTACCATACCGAAGGAACCATTCTCGAAACCGAAGGTGGAGAGGATCCACATGATCACGCAGGCAAGGAACAGGATCGTTCCGGCTTTCTTAATGAAGCCCCACAGACGCTCCCAGGTGTGCATAAGAACGGTCTTGGCAGACGGGATGTGGTATGCCGGTAACTCCATAACGAACGGAGCTGCCTCGCCGGAGAACGGTTTTGTCTTCTTTAACATGATCGCTGCTACAAGGACGCAGACAATACCTAACGCGTACATTAAGAATGCTGTATTTCCCGCATCGGAGTAATCTCCGGAGGTCCAGCCAACCATGATGCCGCCTAAAAGAGCGATAACCGGAAGCTTCGCACCGCACGGAATAAATGTGGCTGTCATAATGGTAAGACGTCTGTCGTTATCATTTTCGATGGTCTTGGAAGCCATGATACCCGGGATACCGCAGCCAGATGCGATAAGGAGCGGAATGAAGCTCTTACCGGAAAGCCCGAAGTGACGGAACACACGGTCCATGACGAATGCGATACGTACCATGTATCCGCAGTCCTCAAGGATGGAAAGCATTAAGAATAAGAGTGCCATCTGCGGCAGGAATCCGAATACGGCGAAGAGTCCGCCGAGAATACCGTCTACTACAAGACTCTGGATGAAGTCGCTTGCACCTGCTGCCGCGAGTGCCGCGCCTGCCCATTCCTGAATGCCGCCGCCGAATGTATCATTGGCCCAGTCTGTACCCATGGTTCCGAGTGTACTTACGCAGATGTAGTAAACGAACCACATTACTGCCGCGAAGATCGGGATACCCAAGATACGGTTTGTAACGATCTTATCGATCTTATCGGAGGTGGAGAGCTTCTTGCCGGATTTCTTAACAGCCTTGTCGATCACGCTTCCGATGTATGTATAGCGCTCGTCTGTGATGATACTCTCTGTATCGTCATCCTGCTCTTTCTCAAGACGTGTAACTTCTGTGTTAACAGCTGCCATAGCGGATGCCGAAAGATGTAACTGCTCGATGACCTTGCTGTCCTTCTCAAGAAGCTTGATCGCGAACCATCTCTTCTGGTCTGCGTCCACAGCGTCACCGACAGCTTCCTCAACCTTTGCGATCGCATTCTCAACGCTTCCGGAGAAGATGCCGGCCGGGTTCTTCCACTCGTTCTTCTTCGCTGCCTCGATTGCCTTCTCGACAACTTCCTTAAGGCCTGTGCCCTTTAACGCAGAAGTCTCAACAACTTCACAGCCGAAGATCTCGGAAAGCTTCTTCACATCGATCTTATCCCCGCTCTTTGCAAGCAGGTCAGCCATGTTTAACGCGATAACGACAGGAATACCGATCTCGAGGATCTGGGTCGTCAGATATAAGTTTCTCTCAATGTTTGTTGCGTCTACCAGATTGATGATCGCCTGCGGTTTCTCGTGAACGAGGTAATCACGGCTTACGACTTCCTCCAGTGTGTACGGGGAAAGGGAGTAAACACCCGGAAGGTCTGTGATGATGATCTCTTCACCGCTCTTGGCAGATTTTAATTTACCTTCTTTTTTCTCTACAGTTACACCCGGCCAGTTTCCGACGTACTGATTCGCGCCTGTGAGGGCATTGAACATGGTCGTCTTACCACAGTTCGGGTTGCCGGCTAATGCGATTTTAATAGCCATTCTTCATCCTCCTATTTTCCTGCACTTGTGTTGTCACTGTCCACATTCTGGGCGGACAGCAACCGGATTTTGCCAATGCTTTGCATACACATCAGGCAAAACATTTATCCCGCCATTAAACTGTAACGACTTCGACACTTTCCGCATCGTCTCTTCTCAAAGACAGTTCATATCCACGGACCGTGATCTCGACCGGATCACCGAGCGGCGCTACTTTACGAACGTAGATCTCGCTGTTTTTGGTAATGCCCATGTCCATGATTCTGCGGCGGAATGCGCCCTCTCCGTTGATCTTTACAACTTTAACCGTTGTATGTACCGGAACTTCACGTAATGTCATGTCTTCTCCTTTCTATCCTTGTGAACCGCTCCTGCGGTCCGGATCCATCCCCCCTGCCTTTTGTGAATTTTTTCCAAAAGTATTCGATTAGTTGATGCTAATTAGCGCATACTAACCATTGGGGAAAAAGCAAAGTGGGAAATCTCCCACTTGAACTTTCATCATCCATAACTGCCCATTCTTCCCAGTCTGCACTTCCCTGCGGGATAAGGCAAACTGCTGAACAGTCACCGTCTTTTTTCACAGCTACTGCACCATAACGTGCTTTGCCATCTCCTTGTTGATCGCGACTCTGGAATCCTTGATGTTTACGATCAGGTTTCCGTTGAGTTCAGAGATCACTGTCACTGCCGCTCCGTCCACGAAGCCAAGATTCGCGAGGAATCTCTTTGTATCCTCCGCTCCGCCGACACGCTGGATCATACCGGTCTCACCGGCACGTAAAAATGTCATTGGCATCATGTTTCCTCCTCTTTACACTCCCATCCGCTCAGGCTTTGTGAGCTTTCGGAGCTGTATCGTAATGGACACTGCCGCATCCGCTGCAACCGGAACAGGAACCGCAGCAGCCCCCACAGGAACCGCTCTTCTTCTGTTTCCGGATACTCTTTATCACACCGATCACGGCCATGGCAACCAGCAACAAAACAATTACATCTGTAAGCATTTCTATCACCTCTCACCAAACCATTTGTGGGAACAGTCGTATTGATAACGAATATCAATTTCAAGTGAATTATATGACTTCATACCCAACTTGTCAACTGGTATTTAATAATTTTTTAAGATTTTACAGGATGGTTTTACTTGCTTTCCAAAGACTTTCCATTTAAAATGATAGTATATCTGCGTCAATATTTCTGTCTTGTCTGGATTTACTTTTATATTGTTAAAATTTGCCGACAATAGGAATATATAGGTCCAGATGATTTTATTTTTTGACCTTTTGTGACTCTTTCAGAAGCCAGTACCTTTCCGGTATTTCACCGTTCTCGTTCTGGCAGATTCGGAAAACGCCACAGCAATATTAATATCAGGAGGTTTCTAACATGAATAACATAAGAAAGCTTACAGATTCCCTTTTCTGGGTCGGCATCAATGACCGCCGCATCGCTCTCTTTGAAAATGTTTATCCGGTTCCTACAGGAATGTCCTATAACTCTTACGTTCTTCTTGACGAGAAGACAGCACTCTTCGATACCGTGGACGCGTCCTTCACCCATGATTTTCTCGAAAATGTGACCGCTGCCTTAAAGGGCCGCACTCTGGACTATCTGATCGTAAACCACATGGAGCCGGACCACTGTGCGTCCATCGCCGATGTGATCGCCGTTTACCCGGAGGCAAAGATCGTATGCACCGCAAAGGCTGTGGGAATGATGAAACAGTTCTTTGATTTTGATGTGGACAGCCGCGCGATTCTGGTAAAAGAGGGAGATACCATCTCTCTCGGCTCCCATGAGCTTACCTTCGTGATGGCCCCGATGGTGCACTGGCCGGAGGTCATGGTTACCTATGAAAAGACAGAAAAGATCCTGTTCTCCGCTGATGCCTTCGGTTCCTTCGGCGCTGTCGACGGAAATATCTTTGCTGACGAGATCGACGATAAGGTTGCCTGGCTCTCTGAGGCGAGACGTTATTATACAAATATCGTTGGAAAATTCGGCATGTCCGTACAGGGTCTCTTAAAGAAGGCTGCCGGGCTCGAGATCCGGATGATCTGCCCGCTCCACAGCGTGATCTGGAGAGAAGATCTCCTATGGCTCATCGATAAATACCTCAAATGGAGCTCCTATACGCCGGAAGAGAAATCTGTAACGATCGCCTACGGATCTGTTTACGGTCATACGGAAAAAGCTGCCGATATCCTTGCCGGAAAGCTTGCCGACCGCGGCATCCGCCATATTTCCGTCTTTGACGTTTCCAAGACCCATCCGTCCTACATCATTGCAGACGCGTTCCGTACCTCCGCGATTGTCTTTGCATCCATCACCTACAATGGCGGTATCTTCTGCAATATGGACACACTGCTCCACCAGCTTGCAGCCCACGGTCTTACAAACCGTACCGCTGCCCTGATCCAGAACGGAACCTGGGCGGCAACCACCTCAAAACAGATGGGGGAAATCCTCGGTACAATGAAAAATATCCATGTGCTCGAGTCAGATGTGACCATTAAATCTGCCCTGAAAGACAATCAGGAGGCTGAGCTTGACGCACTTGCAGACGCAATTGCCGCATCATTACAGTAAGTGGAGGAAATGCCAATGAAATATGCAATCGTTTATTCCAGTAAGACCGGAAATACCGCAGCACTTGCAGATCGTCTCCATGATATCCTTCCGCATGAGCACTGTGTTTATTTCGGTGATACGTCCCATTACTCCCCGGATCTTGGAGCGGACCTTATCTTCGCCGGCTTCTGGACCGATAAAGGAAGCTGTGATGACAGGACACGGATCTTCTTAAAAAACCTTCAGAATACGAATATCGCTCTTTTCGGCACAGCCGGATATGCCGCTCCTGATTACATCCACTCGATCTTAAAACAGGCAGAGGCAAATATTCCCGTAAACAACACCGTTCTTACAGGCTTCGTCTGCCAGGGGAAAATGCAGCCGGCAGTCGCAGATAAATTTGCCGCAATGCTCGAAAAGGACCCGGAGGACGCAAAGGGAAAGCTTCTTCGCGATACGTACCAGGAAGGTCTCTCCCATCCGAACGAAGAGGACTTCGCAAACTTTAAAAAGTGGGCTGAAGGCTTTATCCACTAATTGATCGTCATATAAAGCACACTGTATGGATCCAGCATGGCAGTCAAATTCAAGTCGAACGTCCGTGAGACTTGGCGCGTGATTCTGGTCAGCGAAGCTGACATATTCTTACCAGAATCATGAAATGCCGGATGATCGGGAAAACCGATCATCCGGCATTTTTTCATGCTCAAACTTTGATCCAATCAGTCTTTCACTCTCGGCAGCATTCTTCCACCGTATCCGATTGCAAAGATCTCACCATTCTCATTTTCGAAGAATCTCACGTAGCCATCCTTATCCGGGTTGCGCACAATCCCTAAAAATTCCTGCACCGGCACAAATCGAAGAAGCGTCTCTCCCTCTTTGACTGCCAGATTTCCATCTTTTTCAAAGATCGTGATATTGTTATCTTCATCTGAACGGAAGGTGCCGCACATTGCCTTTCTCTTTTCCGCATCCCACTCCGTCTCCTGGTAAACAAATCGGTCCTCGATCGGATTTCTTCCATGATACATCCGCATTGCTGCATCCGCAATCGTGCTAACCGGCACGCCCGACGTGTTGCACAGTACCATAACACCCACTCCGGCATCATACGACCAGGATAAATTCGACGAAACTCCCGGCAGGCTTCCGCCATGCTCCATAACCGTCAGGTCATCCAGCTTCTTCTGCGCAAGGCCAAAGCAATAATGGCTATCCGGGCGATAATCGATTCTTGGGCGACACATCGTCCGTACACCCTCCTGGGAGAGGATCCTTGTTCCATCGATCCCCTTTCCGTAATTCAGATACATGCAGATGTATTTTTTCATGTCGGCAAGCGTAGATTTCAGGGAACCGGCTCCTCCGAGGGAAAATGCATTGTCATGGTAATCTCTGCCGGAGGTCATGACACTTTTTTGCATTTTGTAGAGAACTGCCGCATTCGCATCCGCTGCCGGTCTTACATACTCTCCGCTGCTCCGCTCCATATGAAGAGGCTCAAGAATATGTTTTTTCACATATTCCGCAAAGCTGTTCTCCCCGCCGACACGACGCACGATCTCTGACAAAAGTCCAAAGCCATCATTGCAATAGCTCATGTAGTTTCCCGGATCTCCGATCAGACCGCCGTTTTCCTTTGTCTGGGCATCCAGCAGCTCAGCGACTGCCTTTGTTCCTTCCAATGCGATCTTCTCACAGAACGCAAAATCCCCTGTCTCATTCTCATCCAGTCCTGCCTTCTGCGCGATCTCATTGATGATTGTGCGGTGCATCGGATAAAAGCCCGCTGTGTGACATAAAAAGTGCCATAGCTTTATCGGTTTCTGATTGCGGTTTGTAAATTCCGGAATATATTTGCTCACCGGATCATCCAGATCTACTTTTCCAGCTTCGACTAGCTGCATGATCGATAAAGCCACAAAGGATTTCGTGACGGACGCTAATCCGAAGATCGTATCCTCATCGATCGGCAGTTTTTTCTCCTGATCCCGGTATCCAAAAAACTTTTCATACTGCGTCTTTCCATTTCGGTCAACGATCGCAACCGCGATTCCCACTGCGTTGGAACGTTCCTGTATTCTGGATACAAGTTCCTCAAAAAGAAATCTTGAAGCATTTGTGATTTTATTCATGGGTACTCTCCTTTACTCTGCGCGCACCTGGTGATCTGATTCTCACACAGGCGCGCAGTCTTCATATTGATTATATCGATTCTGATCGATTTATTCAAGTTCTTCCCTGTCCCGATCAATTTCGCTCAGAATTTTACGCTTTCTCTCTTCCATATCCGCTCACCTTCTATCTTCTTTAAAGTCTGATCGTTCCTACGCCGTCTTTAATTTCCATCTCAGTTCCATAAGGTTTTGAAAGCTCTGCCAGGTATGACAGTACGTTCTCATCACCGGTCAACACCGGAACTCCTTTTTGCGGCCTTTTTTCTGTCATTCCAAGAGAAATCGGATACAGTTTGATTTCTGTTAAATGTCCATCTTCCATGGTCCAGCCTGCCATCACGGATAACCAGATCTCCGGAAGCACTCCGTATCCGGCCGTGCCATTTTTACTACGGGCATCCATATAAGCACCAACCTTGGTATCCAGCGGCATTTTTTTATTTATGTATGCATCGTAAGGCTGCTTTTCCACAGTTTCTGTCTCAAAGAGGAAATTTCCCAGACTGTAGAAGATAGGCGCTCCGTGATAGATCTCAATTCCACGAAGTTCATGCGGTCCGTGTCCGATTACCGCATCAACTCCCGCATCCACACATCTTCTTGAAAATGTCTCAAGGAACATGGATGGAACCGTTGTGTCTTCCCCATCTGTCTCATGACCATGAAAGCTTACAAGAACGATATCTGCCTGTTTTTTTGCCTCAATGATCTCCTTCTCGACACGTTCCATATCAGCCGGGAATGGAACGCTCTCGATCCAGTCTTTTTCATCCAGAACAAATTTGTATGTTCCAAAGGGCAGTGTTCCGGAAGCCGGCGGATTCTTATATCCGTTTTTTACAGACCGCTCCATCGTTGAGTTGATCTTTGTAAGCGCCGCCAGTTCTTCTGCTTTCTTATAGTTCTCTTCCGTGACATGGTAAATCGTTTCATAACGAAGCGGATTTAATCCAGGTCTTCCGATCAATTCCGCGCTCTGTCCACCAGCCATTCCTGACTCATGGAAGCTTGAAGAGACCGCAATCATTGCGACACGTCCGTTTTTCGTCTCCAGATAGCATGGTTTTGATGCCTCGGAAAGATTTTTTCCTGTTCCGGCAAAGATCATGTCTCTCTCTTCGAGATTCCGGATCGTCGCAAGAACGCCTCCATGACTGTAGTCACAGGAATGATTATTTGCCGTATTAAACAGATTAAAACCAAACGATCTCATATCATCAAGGGTTCTTGGATCTGCCATTGCCCAGGTTCCTCCGGAAAATGCTGCCGGATATCCTTCCTCATTGTGGAATGTCATCTCCAGATTCGAAAATTTCACATCATACTGACTGATCACGTCTCTGACCTGCTCAAATCCTTCATAACCGCCTTCCGGAAATCTTCTTGTGATAAAGGCATCTCCTGTAGCGATCAGTGTCATTTTCTTCATCATCTATTTTCCCTCCACAACAGAATTAGTCTCCCCGTCGATTCCTGCTGCCATCATCAATACCATAAATGCCTGCTGAACTGCCTTATATGAGTCGGTGATCGGAAACTTTTCATGAACACTATGATTCATTATATTTTTTCTATTTTCATCCGGTGCAAACGCGCGTCCAAGACAGATCGATGGAATTCCTTTCGAAACCGCTACGTTCGCATTTGTGCAGCCGCCTTTATGGAATACCGGTTCAATATCCAGAGACTTCAAACCAAGCCACGCGGATTCTACCAGTGGTGTATGGGAATCCTGAGTTCCGCCCGGAACCTGACTGATCAGGTTTTTATCCCAGGTGATCTCATCTTTTCCCCATTTTTCTGTTTCTTCCCGGCATGCTTCTTCGATCGCATCAAAGATTTTTGTGCGAAGCTTTGCAAGCTCCTCCGGTGAATTTGATCTGAAATTAAATTTGATGGTTGCCTGCGATGCGATCGCATGCACTCCAGCCGCAGTTCCACCGTGGAAATTTGAGACACAGAAGCTTGTCTCTTATCGGTTATACCACTATTCAA
>OODM01000703.1_pt1 | contig 18871 bp, 6 predicted proteins | sample 1671471 | NCBI WGS metagenome assembly OODM01 (sample SAMN06348160, study PRJEB24527) | human gut metagenome | biome: human gut; feature: ankylosing spondylitis patient; material: feces | host: Homo sapiens | place: China | collected 2015-10 | reverse complement strand
TAGATTTACTTTGATTATAATAAAAGACGCCGGGCTCATAACCCGGAGGTCGTAGGTTCAAATCCTGCCCCCGCGACCAAGAACTTGCAGCTCGTCGGCTATGCCGGCGAGCTTTTTTGTTGCTTTCCGACTATGAGCCGACTATTTTACGACTTCATTTTGGGCGTGACCGTCACGGGCGCCGCGGCGATCGATGCTGGGATGAAGTGCGGGAACCGCCACTAGCGGTCTGTTGTTGCGGGTGTCGATTGGGTGCGCCCTGAGATTACCCTGAGATTGCCTATGGCTTTCTTCCGTTTGAAAGACGGAGAAGGCGGGTTTTCATAGGCAATCCCACATCGACCATAGACAAGCTCGCATCAACGTGGGCAATTCCACGTCGACCATAGGCAATCCCACATCGACCATAGGTGATCCCACATCGACCATAGTCAATCCCGCACCAACCATGGGCAATCTCGCATCGGGTGCTGGAATTTGCCGCGGCCGCGCAAGCCCACCCATCCGGGAGGGAGGACTGTCTGCGTCCTCCCTCTTTTACGCTACAGTAATTGCGGCAGTAAACGCACATTTGTTGTTTTCGCTTTGCGAAAGAGGGGGAGATTCATGGAATCCCAGGCTTACCCGATGCTGTTCAGCCCCATCAAGGTCGGCACGCAGGAGGTCAAGAACCGCGTGTTCATGCCGCCCGTGTCCACCAACCTTGCCGATCACGGCTACGTGACCGACGCGCTCGTCGACCATTACACTGCGCGCGCCAAGGGCGGCGTGGGCCTCATCATCACCGAGGTCGTGACCGTGGAGCCCACCTATACCTACTTGCCCGGCGACATGTGCTGCTATGACGACACCTTCATCCCCGGCTGGGAGAAGCTCGCCGCCGCCGTGCACCAGTACGGTGCCAAGATCATGCCGCAGCTGTTCCACCCCGCTTACATGGCGTTCAACGTGCCCGGCACGCCGCGCCTCGTAGCCCCGTCCTTTGTGGGCCCGTCCTATGCCCGCGAGGCGCCGCGCCCCATCACCATCGACGAGATCCACGAACTCACCCGCCAGTTTGGCGATGCGGCCGTGCGCATGCAGAAGGCCGGCGTCGATGGCGTCGAGGTCCACGCGGCGCACGCCCACGGCATGCTCGGCGGCTTCCTCTCGCCCCAGTACAACAAGCGCACCGACGAGTACGGTGGCAGCCTGGACGCGCGCATGCGCTTCCTGCTGGAGGTCATCGCCGAGATCCGCGAGCGCTGCGGCAAGGACTTCATCATCGACGTGCGCATCTCCGGCGATGAATACACCGACGGCGGCCTCACCCTCAACGACATGATCTACGTGTCCCGTCGCCTGGAAAAGGCCGGCGTCGACATGATCCACGTCTCCGGCGGCACCACCATCAAGCGCGGCTCCGCGATTCCCGCCGCAGGCACCAAGCAGGCCAGCCATGCCGACCTTTCGCGCGAGATCAAGAAGCACGTGACCATCCCCGTGGCCACCGTGGGCCGCATCAACGAGGCCTGGATTGCCGAGGAGCTCATCGAGGACGGTGCCGCCGACATCTGCATGATGGGCCGCGCCAACCTGTGCGACGCCGAGTTCTGCAACAAGGCCGCTGCGGGCCGCGCCGAGGAGGTCCGCCCCTGCATCGGCTGCCTGCGCTGCCTGAACGGCATCATGTTCGGCAAGCCCATCGCCTGCACGGTGAATCCGGACGTCGAGCACGATGAGGCGGGCTTCGAGCCGGCCGCCGAGAAGAAGGACGTGCTGGTCGTTGGTGCCGGTCCTGCCGGCATGGAGGCCGCCTACATCGCCGCCTGCCGCGGCCACAACGTGGTGCTCGTGGATAAGCAGGACCAGCCCGGCGGCCAGTTGCGCATTGCGTCGGTTCCGCCTGCGAAGCAGGAGCTCACGCGCGTGATCAAGTACCAGTTCAGCCGTCTGGCCGAGGCCGGCGTGGACGTGCGCATGGGCGTGGAGCTCACGGCCGAGGATATCCAGCGCGACTTCGCGGGCTACGAGGTGGTTCTGGCTTATGGAGCCGAGCCCATCGTCCCCGGCTTCATGACGGGCTTCAAGCAGGTCATGACCGCCGACGACCTGCTGGCCGGCCGCGCGTTTCCGGGCAAGAAGATCGTCATCGTGGGCGGCGGGTCCGTGGGCTGCGAGACGGCCGACTACCTGGCCCCGCTGGTCAACGACCTTGCGCCGTCCAACCGCGACGTTACCCTCATCGAGATGACACGCACGCTCGCTGCCAACGAGGGCGGTGCCGGTCGTGCGGTGCTCGTGACCCGAATCCTGGACAAGGGCGTGCACGTGCTCACCGAGGCCAAGCTCACGGGCGTGACCGAGGACACCATTTCCTATGAGAAGGACGGTGAGGAGCACGTGATCGAGGGCGCCGACACCCTGGTGCTCGCGCTGGGCTACCGTCCCAACACCGCGCTTGCCGACGCGCTGACCGAGGCGGGCTTTGCCTGCCACGTGCTGGGTGATTCAAAGCAGTGCGGTAACCTGCGCGACGCCATCGAGGCCGGCTACAAGGCGGCTTGCGAGCTTTAAGGGCGGCGACATATCTTCGACGTGACGGACCCGGGGGCATTGAGCCTCCGGGTCTTTTCGGTGAGCGGTGTTATTACAGATCCCTTACATTGTGTCCGTATGTTTACAATCCCCTCGGATAAGCCAATGGGACTGAAATCTCCGCAGGTAGACATGAATGCGATGCGAGTAAATCGGTTTTTATTTTCACCCCATTGCGGTTGCCGGCGAAAGCGCTCGTCGATTTGGCGACCAAATTTGTGGCATAAAAATATATATAGGGTATTATCACATTTATAAGCCACCCTTCTGTCGGATGGCTATGCGAAGCGAATCAATTGTCGGCTGCTGTTGATATGGGGGATCGAATGTTGTGTGAGCGGAATCGCATGACGGCGGGGCATTGTTCTCGTGGAGCGGGAGGAGGCGCTGCGCGTTCTGCGATAAAGCGTCTTGCTAGGGTGCTGCCCTCGGCCATGCTGGGCGCAGCGCTCGCATTGACGGCGGTGGCTCCTGCCGCGAAGGCAGCTTCGGTTGATGCCGATCCCACGCCGTGGGCTGCGCCGGCAAACGGAGAGTCGGCGGCGACAATCACCCCCGATACCGAGATCGATCCCTCGACCATAGCCGATTGGCGGAAGTGGATCGAAGAAGCCGGCACGATGACGACCAACAACGTTGGCCGCGTTTGGACCGACAAGTCCGTGTACAACGACGATCTGAAGCTCACCGCTGCCGGCCCGGGCGCTACCGTGGAGAAAGGCGATGACGATTTTATCGTCGCCCTTTCTGCGCTCTCGTCGTATTCCAACCTGACTACGACCTCAAGCAAGCCACTCGACATCGTGCTCATGCTCGACATGTCCGGCTCGATGGATGATTACTCGTATACGCATGAGCCGGTGTATGCGGGTGCGCTATCCCAACGCGAGGTCTACTACATCGACCTCAACGGTACCTATCAAAAGGTTGAATACAGTAGCCGGCGAGGGGGATGGGGGTACTACGACACCACCGGATGGTTTGACCGCTGGCAGAGTGTGACCCCGAAGACCTCCGCCGACGATAATGGCAACACGCAGTTCTACGAAGCCGCGCGCGGCGAGAAGAAGATCACCGCGCTGCGCAATGCGGTCGAGGGTTTTATCAACAGCACCGCGGCGGCGAACGAGAAGATCGCCGATCCCGCCAAGCGCCACCATCTCTCTGTTGCGAAGTTCGCAGGTGATCGTACGAGCGAAAGCATCGCTACGTCCAGAAATGAGACTTACAGGGCGAGTAATGGGAACACGCGACATTTCACCCAGAGGATAACCGCACTGTCCGAGGTGAATGAAGCTAACAAAGAAACGGTCATCGAGAGCATGAGGCGTGTCAGCCCGCAGGGTTGCACCGCCGCCGACAGCGCCCTCTCGTTCTCTGGGAAAATCCTCGAGGGTTCCATGCGGGATGACGAGGCTCGCGAGGAAGCTCAGAAGGTCGTTATCTTCTTTACCGACGGAGAGCCAAACTACGGCAATGGTTTTGACGAAAACGTCGCTATAGCCGCCATCACCAATGCCGGCGCTTTGAAGACGGCCAACACGATGGTCTACAGCATCGGAATGTTCGGCGGCGCCAACCCCGATGACACCGGCGCAACGGGTTCCCATCGATTCAACGCATATATGAACGGCGTTTCGAGCAATTATCCCAACGCGATTTCGTTTGACAATCTCGGTCAGCGCGTCGATCCGAAGAAGGACTATTACTTCGCGGCAGGCGATGCGGATCAACTGAATCAGATCTTCCAGGACATCTTTACCGATATCGAGCAGCAGTCGACCGGGTCTCCCACACTGGTCGAGGGCTCCGATCCCACCGAGGGCGGCTACATCACGTTCAACGATCAGCTCGGATCGTACATGACCGTATCCGGATTCAAGAAGATACTGTTTGCCAACAACCAGTATGAACAGGTGGAAAAGAAGGACAATCCCGATGGGACGATTACGTACACCTTTACGGGTACGCATGATGCCGACGCGAACGATCCCGACCACCCGTACAAGACTGTCGATCTGCGCGACATCCTGATCACCGTGTATCCGGGCTCCGACGCCAAGACCGGCGACCGCGTGACGGTGAAGATTCCCGCTGCGGACATCCCAATTTCCAAATACAAGATCATGAACGAGAACGGCAACACCGAGTTCGAGTACGTCCAGGCGTACCCCCTGGTCGTGACGTATGGCGTCAAGGTCAAGGACGAGGTCGCGGACCTTATCGGCAAGCCCGATGCCGACATGAGCGCATATATGGCCGCCAACACGACCGGCGAGGGCAAGCTCGCGTTTTATTCCAACGCGTTTGAGAAGAACGCCCGCGACGGTCTGACGACCGCCAGCTTTACGCCGTCGCTCGGCAACAACTTCAACCGCTATGTTGAGGACACTCTGCTCTACAGCGATGCGGACTGCACGAATCTGGTCGATTACCGGAACTTCTCGCCTGAAAATAACGACTACTACTACAAGCGCACGCAGTATGTGAAGGAAAATAACGGAACGGGCGCCCGTGAGGAGACGCTGAAGATCGCCCTTCGTCATGGGTCTGAAGTCAGCGTCCTCGACGTGAAGGACGGCGATGGCTACAAGTACGTCGCCCAGGATGCCGAGGGGCATGCGTACATCGTTGCCGGCGCTCCTCGCATCCAGCGCGTGTCGAGTGATATCTCCGCAGGCAAGACCTCCAACACGACGGGCACCGCCGCGACCTCGAACAACCCGTATTGGGAGCAGAACGAGGATGGGGTCTACGATCACATCACCATTAAGCTCGGCAACAACGGCAAAAGGGAAGTCGCCCTTCCCGGCGCCCTGTCCGTGACCAAGAAGGCCACGGTCGCCGCGGGCAGCGTCGGCCCGGTCGATCAGGACGGCGCATCCACCCTCGATAAGATGAACTTCAAGGTCACGGTGAAGATGGCCGGCCTGGGCGAGCAAAAGGAATTCTCCGCCGCGGTGGTCGACGCGGAAGGCAAGACCGTCTCTGATCCCCAGATGAAAGTGAGTTTCGCTAACGGGAGCTGGGGCCAGAACCTTAAGAATGGCGAAACACTGCACATCTATGGCCTGCCCGCCGGCGCCACTTATACGGTGGAGGAGCTCGACGCGGACATGCCGGAGGGCTTTGAGCTCAAGAGCGTGACGGACGCGCAGGGGAAGGAAGAGAACAATAAGGGGACGATCGTCGGCGGTGACACCGAAGCGCTCGTGCTCAACAACGAGTACGAGGCAGCTGCAACCGATGAGGAGAGCGGCCTGTTCACGGCTCAAAAGGAATTCGGCGATTGGGATAACGTCAAGAACGATGCCGGCTTTGACATCCGCATGATCGCGACCGATTGGCCGGGCAAGAACGAGGGCGCCGACCCCACGTTCCCCAAGGGCGCCGACGTGATCCATGGCAAGCGCTATGAGTACGTTTCTCATATCGTCAAGAAGAGCGATCCCAAGAAGGGCGATCCCTTTGACTTCGGAGGCATCTCCTTTACCCATGCCGGTACCTATGTGTACAACATCGGTGAGTATGTTCCGGGCACCGGTGCTGCAGATCGCCTTCCCGGTGTGAACTACTCCAATGAGGTGTACCGCGTCACAATCGTCGTGAAGGACGACGGCAAGGGCAAGCTCGCGGTCGAGAGCTCGAAGATGCAGAAGCTGATGTCGGCTGAATCGTGGGGCGATGCGATCGACCCCGCCGTCGCGGTCATCACGAATACCTACAACATCAATGAGGCCCCCGTCGACCTCGAGGGCTTCAAGGATTACACGGACGAAACGGGTGGCAATCCTTTGACACCGGCGAAGTTCACGTTCGCCATCACGCCGCTTACCCAGGGCGCGCCTGTCCCCATGTCTTGGCGTGCGAATAAGTACGAGCCTTTCGAAAAGCTGGGCAATCCCGACTACCCGGACGCATATAAATCCCAGAATTACCAGACGGCCGAAATCAACCTAGGAACGCTGCTGTTCACCGGCGATCACATCAAGGATGGCGATGAGACGACATACGTCTATAAGCTGCAGGAGGTTCCCGGTAGCGAAGTGGGCATGACGTACGATGACTCTGTCTATTACGCGCATGTGACGGTACGCGCCGTCACCGGCGATGCGGGCGTCACGGTGGAAGCGGAGTTGAAGTACACCCATGACGAGGCGGGCAACAACCTGGTGGATCCGGATGACCCGTCAGGCGCCATCGTCTTCACGAATGTTTACAAGGCTCAAAATGAAGACGGGCGCGCTCATGCGAGCGTCAATGGATCCAAGACCCTCACCGGTAGGAACATGGCGGATGGCGAGACCTTTGGTTTCGGCCTGAGTGCCGCAGATCCCGCCACGCAAAGGGCGGTCGATAACGGCGCGGTGGCTCTCCCTGTGGAAAACGCAACGGTTTCGGGTGCACGCAATGGCGAGGAAGAGCCCTTCTCGTTTGGCGATCTGACCTTTAGCAAGGTCGGCACGTACAAGTTCAATGTTTCCGAGCTCGCGTGGAACGGAGAGCGGATTCCCGCCGACGGCACCAGGGGCATGAGGTTCGACCGTCATCCGTGCGGTGTCACCGTCGATGTGACGCTCGACAAGGCGGCGGGCGAGCTGAAGGCCTCCGTAACCTATGCGCATGGCGATAAGGCGGTGTTCTCCAACAGCTATTCCGCAACGACGGATGCCTTCTCTGGCCTCACCGTGACGAAGACCTTGACCGGTCGTGCCATGAAGCCCAAGGACTTCACGTTTAAGATCGAGGCTGTTGGGGATGCTCCGAAGCCCACGAAGGAAGATGCTTCCTTCTCCAACGTGCTCACCCAGGCATCTGGGCAAACCGAATACATGACGGGCAAGCTCGATAACCTGCGGTTCACCCAGGCCGATGCCGGTAAGACGTTCGAGTACACGGTGAGCGAGCAGAAGCCCGCAGGCGCCCAGGACGAGAATCTGTCGGTTGAGGGCTTCCAGTACAAGGGAGTCACGTACGACGAGAATGAATACAAGCTCCAGTTGACCCCGACGGACAACGGCGACGGAACCATGTCCATTGCGACGAAGGTCCTCGACGCCGCCGGCGATGAGGTCTCCCAGAGAGCGCACGTCGAATTCTCCAACAGCTATTCGGCCAGCGGGTCGCTGGTCGGCGCGGATAACCTCAAGGGCACCAAAAAGCTGTCGGGCGATCTGCCGGACGGCATGGCCCCCGCAGGCTATAACTTCAAGCTTGAGCACACGGATGCTTCCGGCAGCCCGGTCGCACCCGATCCCGCCGTGATCGAGATGCCCAAAGAGACCGTCGTGACGAGCGATGAGCAGGGCTCCTTCGCTTTTGGCAACATCGTGTTCCATCAGAGTGGAACGTATTACTTCATGGTGAGCGAGGTCATCCCCGCCGAAGAAGACAAGGTACCGGGCATCACGTATACGCCCAAAAAGGTGCTCGTCGAGATTGTTGTGACCGATAACGGCGATGGTACGCTGAGCGCGAAGAAGACCGAGGGCACGCAGCCCCTTACTTTCGTCAATGCCTATCATGCGAATGCGACCGGTGGGGTCGTCATCCCGGTGACCAAGAAGGTCGTCGGTTCGGCTTCTGGGGACGGCCAGTTCTCCTTCGAGCTCGTGGCGACTGGGAAGACCCTCGATGCAGTCAAGAAGGGCTTCGTTTCCGCGGACGGCCTGGATGCCAATACGGGCAAGCTCACGGCTGATGTGCCCGCTATGGCCGATGGCGATTCCAAGGAGGTGAGCTTCGCCGGTCTGACGTTCTCCGAGCCCGGTGAGTACACCTTCCAGATCTCCGAGGTCATCCCGGATCCCGTTCCGGCTCATTGGACCTACGACAAGCACGTGTGCAACGTGACAATTAAGGTGACCGATAGGGACGCCCAGCTGGTTGCGTCGGAGAGCTACGAGGGCGCACGCGATTGGCTCAACATCTACTTTGATGAGAACGAGGCGAAGGACGTCTCCAAGCAGGATGCCCCGCAGACCTCCGTCGACGGCAAGCTCGTCGGAGTGGGCGATACGCTCGTGTACACGATCGACTGGGTCAACAACGCGGTGGATAAGAACGGCGTGCCCGTCGCCGCGAACGTAGCCGTTATGGATAAGATTCCGCACGGCACCGAGTACGTCAGCGCCTCCGAGGGCGGTAAGCATGAGAACGGCGCCGTCACCTGGAAGCTCGACAATCAGCCTGCCGGAGCGTCCGGTACGGTGACCCTCACGGTGCGCGTGACCGATGACGCCGTGGTGACCGGTTCCGTCGAGAACCAGGCTTCCATCCAGATCGGCGATAACAAGGTGGCCACCAACGTCACCAAGACGTTCGTTCCCGGTAAGTCCGAGACCACGCATCCCGATTCGGTCAAGCCCGGCGAGACGGTGCTGAGCTACCAGATCAAGTTCCATAACACTGATGGCGCCGACGCGACCGCCACGGTCGTCGACAAGCTCGGTGAGGGTCTGGAGTATCAGGCTGGAAGCGCCCGCGTGAACGGCGAGCCCGTCGAGCCCGCGGTCGATGGTTCCCCGGCAGCCGGTACCACCCTCACCTGGAATCTGAGCAAGCTCGATGCCGGCCAGGACGTCGTTATCACCTTTAACGTCAAGGTCGCCGAGAACGGCCCGAATACCGTTGAGAACCAGGCCACGGTGAACGAGCACGAGACCAACGTCGAGACCACGCCGTTCCCCACCAAGGATGTCAAGCACGTGTATAAGGGCGACGTCCTCGTCGACGGCAAGCTCGTCGGCGTCGGTGAGACCCTGACCTTCAAGATCGATTGGTGGCATGACGCCACGCTCGATAAGGACAACTCGACGGTGACCGTCGTCGACAAGCTGCCCGACGGCATGAAGCCGAAGAGCGGGACCATCTCCGATAACGGTAGCTACGATGCTGACAAGGGCACCATTACATGGACGATTGAAAATGCTGCCGGTAAGCATGGCACCGTTGCCTTTGATGCTGAGGTGACCGACGCGGTCATCGAGGCCGCCAAGCGCGGCGAGGTCACCAACATCGCCAAGGTGAACAACCACGCCAGCCAGAGCGTCTCCGTCAACGTCCCGACCAAGACCGTCGCCAAGCCCGAGGGCCAGAGCGGCTCCATCAAGGTCGGTGACGAGGTCGTCTACACCATCAACTACAAGAACACCGAGGACAACGCGGCTACGGTGACCATCACCGACGTGCTGCCCAAGGGAATCACCTATAAGCCCGATTCCGCCACGCCTGCCGCAAGCTATGACGAGGCGAATCGCACGCTTACCTGGACGCTCGCTGACGTCGCGTCCGGAGGGTCCGGCTCCGTCTCCTTCACCGGCGTGGTCAACGAGGACGCCATCAAGGATGGAATCAACAACAACGCCGGCATCCAGCTGGGTGAGAACGGTCCCGTGATCAGCACCAACACCGAGTCCACCAAGATGGGCACGGGCGACCTGACCATTTCTAAGAAGGTCAAGTCCGCCATCGCCGGCGTGACCGCACCGGACGCCGAGTTCACTTTCGACGTCACCCTGACGGATGCCGCGGGGAACCAACTTGCGGGCACCTACAGTTATGAAGGCGCCAAGCAGGGAGCTATCGCGAACGGCAATGGCAAGATCACGCTGAAGCACGGACAGTCAGTCACCATCAAGGGCCTGCCCGAGGGTGCTAAGTACAAGGTCGTGGAGCGGAAGCTCAAGGGCTTCACCGCCATCGCCGACACCGTGAACGGTGCCATCCACAAGGGCCAGGCCGAGAAGGTGGAGTTCATCAACACCTATACCCCGGCTGCTGTCGTAATCCCGGGCGGTGACAAGGGTGCACTGCAGGTCAAGAAGGTCCTCAAGGGCCGCGATTGGCTTGCGAATGAGTCCTACTCCTTCGAGCTCAAGGCCGTGAGTAAGGACGCACCCATGCCCCGGGGCACGGGTAACGTCGCTACGGCGACCGCCAATAACCAGCCCGTGAGCTTTGGCAACATCAGCTTCGCCAAGCCCGGTGTGTACGAGTACAAGGTTATCGAGACCGGCACCTCCGCTGACGCCAACCTGACCTTCTCCAAGGCCGAGTACAAGCTCGTCGTCACCGTCAAGGCGGACGGCTCTGCGCTCGCGGCGTCCTCCATCCTGACTCAGGTCAAGGACGACGCCGGCAAGCCCGCGGACAAGGTGCTGCAGGTTCCGGGCGAGGTCATGACCTTCACCAACACGTATAAGAAGCCCACACAGGGCAAGGACGTCACCGCTGAGGGCAACCCCGGCACGTCGATCAACGGCCAGCTCGTCCAGGTCGGCAGCAAGCTCGTATACACCATCAACTGGGTGAACGACGCCGTCGACGAGTCCGGTAAGGCTGTCGCCGCCAACGTGACCATCACCGATAAGATTCCTACCGGCACTGCCTACGATGAGGGTTCCGCGACTAACGGCGGCGTCTACAACGCCGACACCAACACCCTGACCTGGAATCTCGACACGCAGAAGGCCAACGCCTCCGGCGCCGTGAGCTTCACGGTCGAGGTGACCGAGGCCGCCCTCAACAACAAGGTTGAGAACCAGGCCAGCATTCAGATCGGCGAGAACAAGACTGAGACGACTTCCAAGCCCGAGGTCTTCGTTCCCGGGAAGAAGGTCGAGGATGCCAACAAGGGCGATATCCAGGTCGGTGACGTCCTCACTTACACCGTGAGCTATGCGAACCCGGGCAAGGATTTCGCTACGGTGACCATCACTGACAAGCTGCCCAAGGGCCTCACCTACGTCGACGGCTCCGCGAGCGGTGGCGGCTCCTTCGACAGGGCCGAGAACAAGCTGACGTGGAAGATCAACGACGTTAAGGCCGGCGCCGCCGGTACCGTGACCTTTGAGGCAAGGGTGAACGAGTCCGCGCTCACCAACGGCATCGCGAACACCGCCAACGTCCAGCTTGGCGACCATACTCCCGTGGTCGATACCAACACGACCCCGGAGAACCTTCCCAAGACCGGCACCCTGAAGATCGGCAAGACCATCAAGCTCGCCGAGAACCAGGGCACCGAGATTGACGAGAAGAAGGAGTTCTTGTTCAGGATCACCCTGACGGACGCAGCGGGCAACCCGCTGAACGAGAACTATCGCTATAGCGGTGAGGGCCTTGCCGGTGGCGTCATCGCCACCGGCAAGGACGGCGACACGTTCAAGCTGAAGCACGGCCAGGCCATCACCATCCAGGGCCTGCCCGTGGGCGCGAAGTACACCATCACCGAGGATGACGCAGCCGGCTACACGCCTGATAAGAAAACGATCGAGGGCGCTGTCGCCGCCGACGGCACGAGCCAGGCCGCATTCGTAAACACCTACAGCATTGGCGATGGCGTTACGCTCGCCGCCAAGGACGGTTTCAAGGCTTCGAAGGAGCTGGTTGGCCGCGACTGGAACGGCACCGACAAATTCAGCGCCAAGCTCATGTCCGTCAATGGTGCACCCATGCCTGACGGCGCCAAGGGCGGCGTGCTCGTCAAGCAGATGACGAAGGATTCCAAAGAGGTCTCTTTCGGCGATATCAAGTACACCGCCGCCGGCGAGTACACCTACACGATCAGCGAGGAAGTCGGATCGATCGGTGGCATCAAGTACTCCGACACGATTTATAACGTGAAGGTCAAGGTCACCGATAAGGGCGACGGCACGCTCGCTGCCTCCTTCGATGGCAAGTACGTTGTGAACGGTGCCGCCGAGGACGCCAGTCCCACCGATATCGCAAAGTTCGTCAACGTGTACTCCGCGGCTGTTCCACAGGATTCCCCGGTGACGACCGCCAACCTGTTCAGCAAGGTGCTGACGGGTCGCGATTGGAAGAAGGATGACTCCTTCAGTTTCACCATCACGTCGCTGAACGGTGCCCCTGCGCCTGAGCACTTGGAGGCAACGCTGACCGGTCTCACGACCGCGGCCGGCAAGCCGGTTGAGTTCGGCTTTGGCGCGATTAACTTCACCCTCGACCACATCAAGGACGCACCGGTTGTGAACGGTGAGCGTACCAAGACCTTTGTGTACGAGGTGCGCGAGACTGAGGGCTCGATTCCCGGCGTGACCTATGACGGGCATGTGGCGAAGTTGACCGTTACCCTGAAGGACAACGGCAAGGGTGTCCTGTCCGCAACCACGGTCGTGAGCAACGGGGCCCAGTTCACCAACACCTACACGACCAAGCCCATCAACCCCGACGGTGACGGCGCCACGGCCAAGGGCGGCATCCAGATCGTCAAGACCATGACTGGTCGCCCGATCACCGCTGGTGACTTTGAGTTCACCATGGCACCCGTCGACGACGTCACCAAGGCGAAGTTCGGCGATGCGAAGGTCATTGCGACCAACGCCGCGGAGCTCGGTACTGGTGAGCTCACTAACACTGCCATTGCCACCACGCCGGTCAAGACCGGTCTCAAGTTCACCCTCGAGGATGTTGGCAAGACTTACACCTTCAAGCTGTCCGAGACGAAGGGCGACCGCAAGGGATATACGTACGACGAGACTGAGCACACCCTCACGTTCACGACCGCCGATAACCGTGACGGCACGCTTGCCGTCACGGTGGCCCTCGACGGCAAGGAAGCCGCCGTGTGGACGAGCGGCGCCGAGATCACCCCGGTGAGCGTTGGGTTCACCAACAGCTATAGCGCCGGCTCCATCACGGTCGGCGGCCAGGGCGGCGTGGCGCTCACGGGCACCAAGCAGCTCACGGGCCGTCCGATGGTTGCGGGCGAGTTCCACTTCAACGTGACCAATGCGAAGGATCAGGCCGAGCCCGCTGCCGCGGTGGCCACTGGCACCAACGCCGCGAACGGCACGATCGCCTTCACCGGCATCGAGTACACCACAACAACGATGTGGCCGCAGGCCTCGCCACGGTCGATCGCGCGGAAAAAGACGGCGACGTGTACACCTACACCTACAACGTGAACGAGGATGCCGCCAAGAACGCAACGGGCATCAGCATCATCCAGGGTAAGCAGGGCGTCACTGTCAAGGTGACCGACAACCGCAAGGGCAAGCTCTCCGCCGAAGTCGTCTACTCCGAGGGTAGTATGGTCTTCAAGAACGCCTATGGCACCGGCGCGGACGGCACCAAGGTGATCGCCCTCAACGGCACCAAGGTCCTGGACGTCAAGTCTGGCAACAAGGTGCCCGATATCGCGGGTAAGTACACCTTTACGCTGGCCGGCTCTGAGGGCGCCCCGATGCCCGCAAAGACCACGGCGACCAACGACGCCTCCGGCAACATCTCCTTCGGCGAGATCATCTACACCATGGAGAATGTCTTTGGCGCGCCTGTGGCAAAGCCCGAGCAGCCCGCGGTTGCCGAGGATAAGGCGGATGCCGCCGACGCCAAGGCCGCCGAAGTCGATGCCAAGGCGGACGACGCCGTGGCGGCCGAGGCAGAGGCCAAGCCTGCCGAGGACGAGAGCGCCGCGAAGGCTGCTTTTGAGGACGAGCCCATGGTGGCTTCCGCTCAGCGCAGCAAGACCTTCACCTACACGGTGACCGAGTCCGGCAGCGTTGCCGGCGTGAGCAACGACCCCGTTGCGACCAAGACCATCAAGGTCAAGGTGACTGACAACGGCGACGGCACGCTTACCGTCGACAAGCAGGCGGAGTCCAACAAGACCGACTTCACCTTCACCAATACCTACAGCGTGAAGCCTTTCGACAGCACGCTGACAGGCAAGGGCGGTTTCGCCATCACCAAGACGCTCGACGGCCGTGACCTGCGTGAGGGCGAGTTCGAGTTCGCGCTCGTCTCGCAGGGCGAGGGCGAGCAGACGGTTGTCACCGCCAAGAATGACGCCAACGGCAAGGTCGTCTTCCCGGCCATCAGCTTCAACGAGCCCGGCGAGTATCGTTATCGCCTGGCCGAGGTCGATGGCGGCTTGGGCGGCGTGACGTACGACACCACGGTGTACGACGCAACCGCCACGGTTGTGGACAACGGTGACGGCACCATGGGTGTCACGTGGTCTGTGAACAAGGACGGCAAGGCGCTGGAGGGCAAGGAGATCGTCTTTGCCAACAGCTACAAGGCCGTCGGTACGAGCATCACGTTCAACGCCGCTAAGGTCCTGACCGGTCGCGAGCTTAAGAAGGGTGAGTTCACATTCGAGCTGTGCGACGCTAACGGCAAGGTCCTTCAGACGGTTAAGAACGGTGCCCTGACCGAGGGCGGGTACGCTCCCATCGCGTTCGACCCGATCACCTATGACGAGCCCGGCACGTATGATTACCGCATCGTCGAGGTCAAGGGCGACGCCGAGGGCATCACCTACGACGAAACGGTGTTCACCTATCACGTGGTGGTGACCGACGACGGCAACGGCCAGCTCCAGGTCGAATGGACCATGGGCGAAACCGGGGCACCGGTCTTCCAGAACGTCTTCGTCAAGCCGGAGGATCCCAAGCCCGCCGACCCGGCCAAGCCGGCCGATCCCGGCAACGGCGGCTCCGGCGACAAGCTGATCCAGACCGGCGACAACGCGCTCGTGGGAATGTTTGCGGCTGCATTTGCGGGCATGGCCGCAATCGGTGTGGGCTTTACCGCACGCCGCAAGAAGAAGTAGCGGTGGTGGGCCGGCACGGTGACGGGGCAACCCGGAGCCGTGACGGCCTCAAGCCGAGGCTGCGATGGCCCTGAGCCAAAGCGGTGACGGCTCCTAGCCAAAAGATGCGCTGGCACCCCATCTCAGGCGAGGTGGGGTGCTTTTTATGGGGTTGGGGCTGTGCTGGGCATTGCGGGCGCGGTGCCGGTCCGGTGCCTTATGCGGCTCCGTTGCCCTCGCCGTGGTGATAAGGGTGCACCACAGGATTCACGCTGGTGCAGCCGCGCGCTTGGAGCCCCTGTATGACCGTGGGAGCGAGGCGGCTGGGTTCGCCGTCCGAGTTGGAGCATGCGCCCGCGTGATTGCCCGCTTCGACGATGGCGCCCACATTCTCGCCCGCTCCCACGCTTACGCGCGCCATGCCGCCATCAATGCGGACGCGAACTTGGCGCAGGCCGAGGCCGTGCAGGTAGTCCTCGCACATACGGACCGTGTGCAGCTTCTCGGCGGTGAGCGCCTCGCCGCAGGGGATGCGCGTTGCCAGGCAGGCGCCGGCAGGGAGGTCCCACACGTCGAATCCCCAGGCGTGCAGGACTTCGCGCTCCTCGTCTTTGCACCAGCCGGTTTCCATAAGGGGCGACCTCACGTCGAGCTCGCGCACGGCACGGGTGCCGGGGCGATAGTCTCCGACGTCATCGGCGTTGCTTCCCTCGAGCACGACGCGCACCCCGAGCTCGCGCGCGGCGTCCACGATGCGCTGGAATCCCAGGCGCTTGCAGTGATAGCAACGGTCTGTCGGGTTGGCGGCAACATCAGGGTCCGCAAGCGGGTCTGTCTCGATGGCGACCACATGAGCCCCCGCGCGCTCGAACCTCTCCCGCTCGCGTTCGAAAGACTCGCGCTCCGGAGTGCCTACAAAGGGCGTGTCCAGGTGAATAAGGTGCACATCGGCCGGCGGCAATGCGCGGATGCTGACTGCCGCGAGGAAGGTGCTGTCCACACCGCCCGAGAACCCTATGGCGACACTTCCGAATGACCGGAGCAGTTCGATGAGCCCTTGCATTTTCGCGTTATTGGAAATTGGTATCGTCATGTCAAACCTTGTGCTCATAGGAGTGGCCGCATCCATCGACCCAGTACAATAATTTCAAAGGGTTGCGTTGGCGTTCCGGCAGCTCGATGAGCACAGCATCGACACGTTTGCGGTGTCCTCGGTGAACGAATCAAGGAGAGAAGGATGAAAACCATTCAGGCGATACTTTTCGATATGGACGGCACGCTTGTCGATTCCGAGCGCGTGGGCCAGAAGGCGTGGGCCGCGACGGCGGATGAGATGGGCATCGAGATTCCGGACGACCTGGTGCGGGCGTTCATCGGCCGTCCGTCCCAGTCATGCCGCGCGATGTTGGCCGAGTATCTGGGCGGCGACGCCGATTTGGCGAATCGCGTGTTCGATTTGCACATTGAGCTGTTCCTGAAGTTTGTTGAGACCGATCTCGAGCTCAAGCCGGGTGCCATCGAGGTTCTCGAGGCCCTTAAGGCCGCAGGGTTCCCGCTCGCCATTGCCACCTCTACCGCCCGCGTGCGCGCGTTGCCGCGCCTGGAGCGCTTTGACATGTTGAAGTACTTCGATTCCATAACGTGCGGCGACGAAATCGAGAACGGAAAGCCGGCTCCGGACATTTTCGTCGAATCTGCCAGGCGTCTCGGTTGCGATCCCGCGCTTTGCGCCGTTATCGAGGATTCGCACAACGGAGTGCGTTCGGGTCACGCCTCGGGCGCCAGCGTGTTCATGATTCCCGATATCGTGGCGCCCACGCCCGAAATCGAGGAGATGTGCACTGCGGTCCTGCCGACCCTGCACGAATTGCCCGCCGCGATAGCCGCTGCGAACGATTCACCGGCGCCTCGCCGCGCATAGCCCCCGTTTGGAGTCTGGTTTTAAGTTCTGCCGCAGTTTTGGGTGCCTTGGGGAGCAGGGTGCTTCCGATCGCCGGAAAACCCGCGGGTAATGAGGTTGGCGATTTCTCGCCTACTTCGGGATCGCGCAAAAACTGCGGCAGAACTTGATTGCGGCGCCAGCAGAACTGCATCACGCGATGGCGATCGGGATGTTCATCCCCTCGGTACGCCCCGGCGTTTCAAGGCCGAGCGGTGACCGACATCCCTGGTAATTGACAAAAAGGAAAAAAAGGAAAAAATAGGAAAAAAAGGAAAGGAGAATTATGGGGCGTGAAATCTTTTCTCCGGCATTCGGCAACCGTCCGTCATATCTTGTTGGCCGTGATCAGCTTCTCGATAGGCTCCTTACGGGTTTGTCTTCGACTCCCGGATCGCGTGATCGTTCGGTTGTCATGTTGGGTCAACGTGGAAGCGGCAAAACTGTTTTACTGTGGGAATTGGCCGAGCTTGCGACGAAGCATGGTTATGTGGTCGCTGCCCCCACGGTGGCGTCTGAGGGTATGACCGAGCGCATCGTGGAGAAGGTGCAAGAGGCGGGCGAACGGCTGATCGCCCCCCGTCCGGGCGCCCGCGTGTCGAGCGGTAGCTTTGGAGCACTGGGATTCACTGTAGGGCTTGAATTCAGCCGTGAGGTGCAGGAAACCAAGAGCTTCCAGTTCAAACTCACGCAGCTTGTTCGGAGGCTCAACGCACATGGACATGGAATCCTCATTCTCATCGATGAGCTTCAGGCGAATTCACCGGAAGTTCGCCAGCTCGTTACGGTGTATCAGGAGATGATCGGCGAGGGTTTGGACGTGGCGCTCGTCCTCGCGGGGTTGCCTGGGGCGGTTTCGGCAACGTTGAACGATCGCGTGCTGACGTTTCTCAACCGTGCGAGCAAGGTCGAGCTCGGGCCTCTGGCAACCTCAGACGTACAGTCGTTTTATGAGCGGGCGTTTGCGGAGCTGGGTGTCAGAATCGGCGGCGATCGGGTAAGGGGGCTCGCCCGCGCCACCCAGGGCTCTCCGTATCTGCTGCAACTTTTGGGGTACAACATCTCGCTTCGCCTTCCTGATGGGGGCGATCTGACGGACGAGATCATGCGCAACGCGATTTGCGCGGCAGAGGATGACTTTGAGAACGACGTGTGCGGCACCACCCTTGCCGCACTTTCTGGGCAAGACATTGCGTTTTTGCAGGCAATGGCCCGCGACAACGGGTCCTCGCGCATGAGCGATATTGCGGGGCGTATGAAGCAGTCGCCGGACTATGCGCAAAAATATCGAAAGCGCTTGATCGATGCCGGCGTTATATCTGCTGCAGGGCATGGTTACGTCACGTTTGCCATCCCGTACATGCGCGAACACTTGCGAAAGATGGCATTTGATCTGTAGCCGTTGCGAGTTGATCGAAGAAGGGTGACCAGGGGTGCTCTGTGAAGTGGGGCCCGAGTGCGTGCGCGCTCGGGCCCCGGTGCTCTCCCAGCCTATGCGGAGCTGCACATGCCGCGCATTCCGTCCGCGGGATGTGTCCGCGTGACGCGTATCACCACAGCGATACGCCTTTTGAACGGCTCGAGGCAGCATGTATGATGGGTCAAACTGAGTGTGTTACAGGTACCCGCTGATGTCGATGTCGGGGTCGGCGAAGTCATCAGAGCGGTTCATGCCGGTGCTCGCCCGCGCGAGGAGGAAGGGCCGCACGAGCTCCTGATGGTTCTCGGGCTCATGCTCGGGTTCCTCCTCGATCTGAGCGATGAGCTGGCGCACGCCGCGGCGACCGAGCTCATAG
>OODM01000691.1_pt1 | contig 19068 bp, 14 predicted proteins | sample 1671471 | NCBI WGS metagenome assembly OODM01 (sample SAMN06348160, study PRJEB24527) | human gut metagenome | biome: human gut; feature: ankylosing spondylitis patient; material: feces | host: Homo sapiens | place: China | collected 2015-10 | reverse complement strand
ATCGATCCCAAGGCGGGAGAGCTTGTGTGTGATCCGGCATGCGGAACAGCGGGCTTCTTGATTTCGGCGGCCGAGCATATTCGCAAATGCTATGGAAGCGAAATGACCGCCGATCAGTGGGATGCGTTTGCCGGAACAAATGGGGCTGCGCCGCAGTTCAACGGTTTTGAAATCGACCAAACGATGCTACGCATCAGCGCTATGAACCTCATGCTCCATGGCGTCGATTCGCCTGATGTGCGATACCTTGACAGCATTTCACAGAAGAACGCAATCAGTTCAAAGTACGATGTCATTTTGGCGAATCCGCCGTTCACGGGCTCCGTTGACGTGGAGGATATCGATAAGGGCCTCCGCGCTATTGTGGAGACCAAGCAGACCGAGCTTTTGTTCGTTGCCCTGTTCTTGCGCATGCTCAAGCTCGGTGGCCGCTGCGCGTGCATCGTCCCCAATGGAGTTTTGTTCCGCTCGAACTCGAAGGCGTATCGTCAGCTGCGTCAGCAGCTCGTGGAAGATCATAAGCTTGAGGCGATCATCTACCTACCGAGCGGCGTGTTCAAGCCGTACTCTGGCGTGAGCACGGCGATTCTGGTGTTTACCAAGACAAACGCCGGCGGTACAGATAATGTGTGGCTCTACAACATGGAGGCGGACGGCTATACGCTCGATGACAAGCGCGATCCGGATGAGAAGAACAACGATATCCCCGATATTGTCGAGCGCTGGGCGAACCTTGGTGACGAGTCTGAGCGCGAGCGTGCTGAGAAGAGCTTCCTTGTTCCCAAGCAGGAAATTGTCGACAACGAGTACGACTTTAGCTTCAACAAGTACACCAAAACCGAGTACGAGCGTATTGAGTACCCTCCTACAAGCGAGATTCTCGCCGAGCTGGATGAGCTGAATGCCCAGTTTGCTGCCGGCCTGGCTGAGCTTCACAAGATGCTTGAAGGTGATTTCTAATGTCCGCGAACAAACCCCCGTTTGACGGGGAGTGGGTGAAGGTCGCGGAAGTATTTAACCTCCAGATGGGCAAGACTCCGTCGAGGAAGAAGATGGAGTATTGGAATACGGGTGAGTACGATTGGGTTTCGATTAAGGATTTGGGCTCGTATGGTCGATTTGTGGGACGTACAAAAGAGACGATTAGTGAACTTGGCCGTATTGAGTCCGGGATAAAGCAAGTCCCGGCCAATACGCTCCTGATGAGCTTTAAGCTGTCGCTGGGAAAGACATCAATTACGACCCGCCCCATTTATACGAATGAGGCCATCATGGCTTTTTTGGATAAAGGGACCTTTCAATTCGATTTGGGCTATATGTGGCATCAGTTCAGGACGAAGGATTGGGCTACGGGCACCAACATGGCAGTTATGGGGGAAACGCTTAATAAGAAGACATTGGGAAGTGCGCTAATTCGTCTTCCGGATTTAAGAACGCAGAGACTGGTTGCCAGTTGTCTTGATGTGATCCAGAGCCAACTTGAAATTGCCGGCAAGAAGCTCGAGTGTCTCGACATCCTCGTCAAATCCCGGTTTGTCGAGATGTTCGGAGGTCTGAATAGCGCGGATTTGAGGCCCCTCAAGGATGTGTGCTCGATTATTACCGATGGAACGCACCAGCCCCCGAAGTTCGTTGACGGGGGAATCCCGTTTCTCTTTGTCAGCAATATCACCTCAGATGCCGTCGACTACGAAACGAATAAGTTCATTTCCGTAGAAGACTATGAGCAGCTTATCCGCCGGACTCCGATTGAGGTCGGTGATGTCCTTGTTTCTGCCGTAGGCTCGTTTGGCCATCCTGCGATTGTCGAAGACGATAGGCCATTTTGTTTTCAGCGCCATATCGCATATCTGAAACCTCGGCATGATTTGATCGACAGCAGTTATCTACATGCCGCCTTACTTTCAGAGGGCTCGCAAAGATATATGGATCGGTGCGCAAAAGGCGCCGCCCAACGAACTGTAACTTTGAAGAGCTTCAAGGAAATGAAGGTCCCGCTTCCCCCCCTTGCCCTCCAGCAAGAATTCGCCTCCTTCGTCGCCGAGGTCGACAAATCGAGGTTTAACTTGCTAAAGGCATATGGGTCTATAATTGCGTTGTTTCGCGTGTTATTCCCCTGAACAGCGAGTGAGAACGCCATGAACTTCGGATTCCTAAAGCGTGCCGACGGGTATTACGACCTCTTTGCCGATGCTTGTATCGAGGCCGAGAAGATCTACGCGACTTCTCCCGCGCTCTGTGCGGTTGGTTGTCGCAAAGCGCTCGAGCTGTCTGTTAAATGGGTCTATGCAATCGATAATTCCATTAGCATGCCGTACCGCGACAATCTCTCGTCGCTTTTGCATGAGCAGTCGTTTAGGGAGTGTGTTGATGAGCGTGTTTGGCGCAGGCTCATCGGCATAAACAAACTCGGAAATCTCTCTGTTCACACGGAGCGCCGTGTCGCAGCCGAGGATGCGATCCTGTCACTGAGGTCCCTCTTTGATTTCGTCGACTGGATCGATTATTGCTACGGCCCGGAATATGAGAATCGTCGCTTCGATGAGGCGAAGATTCCAAAGAAGGGCGTTCAGCTCACCCTTCAGCAGGTTAAGGCCATCAAAGCGCGCGAAGAGTTGATTTCTCAAAAGGACGAAGAGATCAAGCGTCTTGAGGCGCAACTAAAGGCGATGAGTGCCCAGGCCACCGTCGATAAAGCCGCCCACATCGAGACGCGATCGTTCAATCCAGAGGAGATCAGCGAGTACAAGACGCGCAAGCATTACATCGACTGGGATCTTGCCCTCGCCGGCTGGAAGATTGACGAGAACGCGCTCGAAGAGCGCGAGGTCACAGGGATGCCCCGAGAGAAGGATTCCGATTCCGGTACGGGTTATATCGACTATCTGCTCTTGGGAAAGGACAATCGCCCTCTTGCCATTGTCGAGGCAAAGAGGACTATGTATTCCCCGCAGAAGGGCATCCAGCAGGCGCGCCTGTATGCTCGATGCCTGGAAAACGAGTACGGCTATAGGCCTCCGATCTTTCTTACGAATGGATTCGAGACTTTTTTCTTAGACGACGATTCCGCTCCGATGCGAAAGGTGAGCGGCTTCTTCTCTCAAGATGGGCTGCAGAGGATAATCAATCGCCGGAGTGGTACGGTCAAGCCGAGTACGTTGCGGGTGAATGAGACCATTGCCGGCGGTGGCAAACGCTACTACCAGGTAGAGGCCATCGAGCGCGTGTGCGCCAATATCGAATCAGGCCATCGTAAGAGCCTGCTTGTCATGGCCACCGGAACGGGGAAGACCCGTGTCTCGGCTGCCTTGACGGACGTTCTCATGCGTTCCGGGCTCGTTAAGAATGTCTTGTTCCTTGCAGATCGCGTGGCGCTTGTTCGTCAGGCTAAAAGCGGGTACCAGGATTATCTGCCTAATGAGACACTATGCAATCTTGTATCCAACAAGGATGATCGCAACGCCCGCATCGTGTTTTCCACATACCCAACCATCCTTAATGCGATTGACAAGGAACGCAATGAGGATGGCGACCTGATGTTCACTCCCGCGCATTTCGATCTCATTATTGTTGATGAGGCGCATCGTTCCATTTTCAAAAAGTATCGAGCGATCTTCGACTATTTTGATTCACTTGTTGTTGGCCTTACTGCTACGCCGGCGAACGAGGTCGATCGCAATACGTACGACTTTTTTGAGGTCGAGCGCGGGGTGCCCACCTACGTGTATGAGTACAACGCGGCCACGGAGGTCGATCATGTTCTCGTGCCGTATTTCGGCATCGAGACCCATACGAGTTTCATGGATGACGGCATAACGTACGACGATTTGTCCGAGGAGGATCGAGAGACGCTCGAGGAAGACTTCGAGGAGACGGGGCAAGATGTGCCCGAAAAGATCGAGTCGCGCGAGATCAACCAATGGGTGTTTAACGAGTCTACGGTGGATGGCGTGTTGGAAACCCTCATGGAGAAGGGCATCAAGGTAAACGGCGGTCAAACGCTCGGGAAGACCGTCATCTTTGCGCAGAGCCAAAAACACGCTCGGTTCATCGTTGAGCGCTTTGGAAAGCTATATCCAAATCTCCCGGGGGACTATATAAAGACGGTGCTGCATTCGGATGATTATTCGCACACCGTAATCGATGATTTCGAGGTCAAACCGTTGCCGGTTATCACTGTGTCGGTCGATATGATGGACACTGGCGTTGACGTGCCCGAAATCGTCAACCTCGTCTTTTTCAAGAAAGTGCGCTCGAAGATTAAGTTCTGGCAGATGATTGGCCGCGGAACTCGTCTGTGTGAGGGTCTCGAGGTCGTTGATCCCCTGAATGGCCCTCATGTGGATAAGGAGCGCTTTTTCATTTTTGACTGGTGCAAGAACTTCGAGTTTTTCCGAGAGCATCTGAACGTTTCAGAGGGTAAGATCGCTTTGTCCTTGACAGAGCAGGTTTTTCAGCGCCAAGCTGAACTGGCCATGCTGATGCAGGAGAGCGCATTTGCTGCCGACGACTATCAGAGCCTACGACAAGAGCTCGTGGACACCATGCGAAGCCAAGTTGTGGCGTTGAATGACGAGCTTTTTTCTGTTCGTAGGCATCGCCGCGAGGTGGAGAAGTACCGCCGCGTTGAGTCATTCCGGTTGCTGACTCCAACAGCATTTGCCGAGCTTAAGATGCCGATTTCAATGCTCGTGGTAAATGACGAGGCAGATGTTGACGCCTTGAGATTCGATGCGCTTATGTACGGCTACATGATTGCCGCCTGCCAGGGCGGGAAAACCGCTGGTTATAAGTCGCGGCTGATTTCGATTGCCGCTTGCTTGCAAAAGGTGACAACCATCCCCCAGGTCAAGGACAAGCTGCCCTTTATTGACGAGGTCTTTGACGGGCAGATTCTCGACGATGCGAATCTTCTGGATATGGAGAGTATCCGCAGGGAGCTGCGTGGTCTCATTCGTTTTATCGTGGTTGGCAAGGGCAGACGTGACGTCATTACGCATCTTGATGATCCGGTTACGCAGGTCGTTTATGGCGTCGAGGCTGATATCGGCGAGGACTTTGAGGACTACAAGCTGAAGGTCGAGCGCTACCTCAAGGACTATGCCGACACGTTGGTGATTCATAAGTTGCGCAACAACCAACCCATGACGGAATTTGAGTTCGAGCAGCTCGAGCGGATTTTCACGCATGATCTTGGCAACGCGGAAGATTATGCCAAGGCTTATGGCGACACGCCGTTTGGTCTTTTGGTTCGTAGGCTGGTTCATCTCGATCACGATGCTGCCATGGCTGCTTTTGCGGACTTCCTGAACGACCAGAGTCTCAATGAGCAGCAGATTTCCTTTGTGAAGCGTGTGGTGAATTACGTGGTGGAGAACGGCTATATGGAGCCAGTTGCCTTGACGCAGCCCCCGTTTGATCGGCCGCAGTCCTTTATTCGCATGTTCAATTCGCAGCAACAGCTTGATCTGATGGCGGTCATCAAAAAGATCAAGAGCAATGCGGAGCGGCCTGCTGCATAAAACCGTATTGTCGCAACATTGGAGAAGCCGCCCGAAGGCGGCTTCTTTATGGGTCGGGTTTTCCGTTCCATAGAGAAGGGTGCCCGTGAGGCTTCCTTTGCAGATATGTCGTAGTTGCGTCTCGGTCGGATAGCCTCGCCAATGGCTATTCGCCAGGCGCGTGCTCGAGCGCGTAGGCACGGAACTCTGGGGACAGCTCCATGTCGTACTTCTCGAAATGGTATGCGTCCTTGTTTCCCCACACGACGCCGTCTCGCATCGTGGCGGCCTCTGGGATGTCCGTGTATTCTCCGGTGACCTCGTCCTCGAAGCAGCCGGCGGCGGCGACCTCGTAGCTGCTCGCGTTGAAGAAGCGCATGATGGCGGCCTTTTCCGGGTCTGGCTTGTGGAACACTCCGTATCCGTGCTCGCCCCGATGGGTTGGTCTAATCGGCATCTGCGCCTCATTCTGGATTGAAGGTTATCCGTTTCCCGCCATTATCTCCTTGGGCGGTGCCCTGCTGCCAATGATTGCATATGATGGAGTACATGATGGAAATGCTCGCTATTTCTTTCACGGTGACGTTCATCGCACTCGGGCTTTGGAAAAAAGCCGTAGCTGTAAGGGGGAGCAATGCAGACGGAAGCGCAGCGTCGTGCGGCCAGCAATTATCGCAAGAAGGTTAAGCAGCTGACCCTTCGGTTTTATCCGAACAGGACGCCGATGAAGAGATGTATGAGTGGCTGAAGTCACAAGACAACACTACGGACTACATCAAGAAGCTCATTTCGGCAGACATGCAGAACCGCAGATAGGCGGCTTGCTGCAATTGCGCCGAACCTCAATTTAGGGACTGTCCCTAAATTGAGGTGATGGTGCTGATACGTCCGGGCGCAATCGAAGGGGAGGGATGGGGCTGAAATGGATGTGAGAAAGCGTTGGAAGCGCATCTCCGTCGCCGCGACCGCGATGCTTGTGTGCGTGTTGTTCACTGTCGTCGTGGCCTGTATCGCGACGGGGCGCCTTTGCATCACATCTTCGCATCGCCCCGTCGACCGGTACGAGGGAGCCTCCGGGGCGGGCGAGGCCGGCCTCTCCGCCGACCTTACTGCCACGGTTGATGCCGACTCCGACGGCATTCCCGACAACGACGATGTCCTTACTGCTGCCCTCGCCTACATCCAGACCCGTCCGCACTACAAGAGCGTCTATTACCCTTCGGGCTATCCCGATGACGAACACGGCGTCTGCACCGATGTGGTTGCCATCGCGTGCCGGGAGGCGGGTTACGACCTTCAGGCACTCGTCGCGGCCGACGTTGCGCGGCGTCCAGAGGCCTATGCGATCGAGATTCCGGATCCGGCGATCGATTTCCGCCGCACGCCCAATCTCAAGGTCTTTTTCGATGCTCATGCGCAGCGCCTCACGTCCGACACGCGCAACATTTCTGAATGGCGCGGTGGGGACATCGTGCTGTATGAGGGGCACATCGGGATTGTCTCCGACCGTCGCAATGAACGCGGCGTTCCGTATCTCATTCATCATTCCGGGCCGTTTCAGTTGCGCTATGAGGAAGACAAGCTGCAAAGCTATGGACACATCGTCGGGCATTATCGCTTGGATCCCACATGCCTCGCGCTGCTGTCACAGGGCGCAGATTCGCATGATTCCGCTACCTGACTTGGGCAGCTCTTTAAAGGTGGCGCCGCAATGAAAATCAAGGGCCTCGTATTCTTCGACATCGATGGGACGCTCGCGCGCGGCGTCATTTCGGCCCGCTATCGCGCGTGCGTGGCTATCGCATCCCGTAGCCAAGCGGCGCAGCCGGCGACGTTGCCATCGTAATAGGTGGTGAAGCGCTCATCTGCGACGTACATCTCCGCGAGACCCCTGTGCGCTTCGGGCGTGTAGAAGTTCCAGGTAAAACCGAGCCACTCTCGGTGGAGGCGATAGATGTGTTCTCCCTCGTCGCCTGTGGGATCGGCTTTCGCGCTCACGGCCGCTTCGAGTGATTCGTTGATTGCGCGCCCCAGCTCCTGGAAACGCTCGAACTCGCCCTCGCTCAGGTTGAGCATCTTGCGGTTTGCCTCGTCTGCGGCGGTGTCGCCCCAGCGCTCGCGTACCTCGGCGCCGTGCTTGCGCTCGTTTTGCTCCACGAGGTCGCGCTTCATGCCCTCGAACTTGGCCTTATCGCCCATGGGGACTCCCTTCTCGATGTGCTCGATTGTGTTCTCGACGGTGCGGATGAGGATATCGAGTCGCTCTCGTTCGGCCCTGAGCGTTCCAAGGTGGCGCGCGAGCGTTCGCCGGCGCTCCTCTTCCGTTGCGCTCAGGGCGCTTGGAATCTCCGCCACGCTCATCCCCATGTGGCGCAAGAGCAAGATTTCCTGCAAGCGGTCGAGGTCCGCAGGGCTGTAGCGGCGATATCCGTTGGTTGTTCGCGCGGGTACGAGCAGCCCCGCCTCTTCGTAATATCTGAGCGTTCGGGTTGAGACCCCCACGATGTCGGAGACCTCCCCGATGCCATAGGCCCTGCTCGCGCTCACATGCCCCTCCCGTTCCGTTTCGCTCGTAGGATAAACCTTTACGTTGCGTAAAGGTCAAGAGGTCGTTTTTGGGAGTTCAGGCAAACAAAACCGGGCCCGGGCGGCGAGTATCGGTGTTGGGTTGCGGACGATGCGCAAACGGGGCGCGTCGCGAACGCCGCTAGCGTGAGATCTTTCCAAAGGTGAACGCACGGGCGAGCAGCACGCCGCCCAGCACCGCGAGCGCGATGCCGGAGAAGACGATCATCAGGTCGACCGATTCGAGCGGGAACATGAATACGGCGATGCCCGCGACAATTGACAATACGCCGGAGAGGATGGAAAGACCGCGGTTGTGCACCATGCCCGTCTCGACGAGGGTTACCACGCCCTCGATAATCCAGCCGAATCCGATTGCGATGGCTGCGAGCGTCGCGAGGGCCGCAGCGGATGCGGTCTGGTTCTTCAGCATGATGATGCCGCAGAAAAGCAGCAAGAGGCTGGAGAGAATGTTGAGCGCGCGCCAGCCCGCAGGCATGAAGGGCGTGCCCACGGCCACGCCGATGCGCACGACGCTTGCGATAATGAAGTATGCTCCGAGGATGACGGCGAGCACCACGAGTGTCTTCACGGGCCAGATGAGCAGGGCGGCGCCGCCGATGAGCCCGACTACTCCGGTTACGCCGTATAGGAACCTGATCGCCTTGACACCACGGTCGATCATCCCAAACTCGTCAAAGCAGAAGGGGTCGATGTGCCGTTCGCCCTCGTCGTCGATGAATTCTCTCATGGCCACTCCAATCGACAGAAGTTAGATAACGTACATGTGTAATCCTACCCATGCGAAAGGAAAGGGATACCTTGGGACCCTGCGAGCGCTGTCAGCTCATCGATTGATACAATCGGAACACATTGATATGAGCAAATGCGACATCCGTAAACATGATGTCGCATCGAGTGGGGGCTTCGATGAGCGGTGATTTGTATCTGGTTCGACACGGCCAGACCATGTTCAACGAAAAACGCGTTATCCAGGGTTGGTGCGACGCCCCGCTCACGTCGGAGGGCGAGGAGCAGGCGGGGCGCATCGGGCGGTACTTTGCGCGCGAGGGGATCGCGTTCGACCATGCGTACACCTCAACGCTGACGCGTACTCAGCAGACGATTGAGCGCATCGTGGATATGCCTTACGAGCGCGTGGAGGACCTGCGCGAATGGGGCTTCGGGGCCTTCGAGGGCGAGCGGGTCGACCTTATGCCACCGTTTCCCTGGGGCAACTTTTACGTTCCGTTTGGTGGGGAGGGACAGATGGCCGTCCGCACCCGCGTGAGCGACGCCTTGGCCCGGATTATGGAACGATCTGGGCATGAGTGCGTTTTGGTGGTGAGCCACGGGTCGGCGTGCCGTGAGTTTCTGACTAAGTGGGTGCCCGATGGCGGTTTTGGCTGCGGTAAAGTGCCGGGCAACTGCAGTGTTATGCATTTCGCGTTCGACAAGGGCGCGTTCGAGCTGGTTGAGATCATCGAGCAGGATAAGTTGCGAGATTTGCTCGGGGAGTAGGAATTTCACCCCCGGTGTGCTTCGAAGCTTGTTGTTGATTGGGTCGTGGCCGGCACACCGCTCGCCCAGCTGGATTCAGAGTTTAGACGAAATGTATAATTCGCGTCTATTTGCTTTGCATCATGCATAGGTTTTTGCATCTGGGGCGACGCGCATCGTACGTTTTTCGAAGAGTGGTCAAAATACCCTGATTGTGCGCTGAAGGGTTTTGTCGCGAGCAGACAAAACCCCAGGATTGCCTAAGACGAATCTTTACGTGTGAGCGGCTCTGTCCTGCCGGGCTGGAGGCTTGCGGCAAAACCGCAGGATTGGTGAAGGCGGGAAAATATGCAAGGCAGAAACCGGAAGGATTTGAGCGCACAATCAGGGTATTTTGACCAAATGCTCGGTTTTACATGAAAATGGCCTCCCTTTTGAAAAAGGGAGGCCATGCGAATCACTGGTTCTGCCAGGTGAGCGCCTTGCGAAACGATTGCTATTTCGCGATGCGATGGATGAACAGGCCGCTGCGCAGCTTGGGCTCGAACCACGTGGATTTGGGCGGCATAACCTCGCCGGCGTCGGCTACGGCGAGCAACTGGTCGATGCTCGTCGCGCACATCGTGAACGCAACGCCCTCGGCGCCCGCTTTGCACTCAAGTTCCTCGGTTCCGCGGATGCCGCCGACGAAGGAGATGCGCGGATCGGTGCGGGGGTCCTTGATTCCAAAAATAGGAGACAAGATGCAGCTCTGCAGGATTGAGCAATCAAGTGAGTTTGCTGGGTTGGAGGCCACTTCGTCATCTTGACTCGACCTACCGCTGCGGCGCTCGTCATCTTCGGCCGATCCCATCTCGGCGTTGAAATCGTTGCCGGCATTCTCCGCGGCATAGATCCTCGGGTTGGGGTCGTCCGCCCGCAGCTCGTACCAGGTGCCGTCGGTGTACATCCCGAACACGCCGTGCTCGCGCGGTTCCACCGGCCCCTCTGCCTCCACGATGCCGAATCCTGCGCCGCTCAGCACCTCGAGCAGCTCGTACGTATCGAGTCCGTTGCGGTCGGAAACCACGCGGTTGTACGGCAGGATGGTGAGCTGGCTGGCGGGGAACAGGACGGAGAGGACGTAGTTGAACGGCTCCTTTCCGGTGTAAGTGCCTGCCGCCCGCGCTTCTTCGCGCATGCGGCACGCAACCTTCACGGCGCTTGCGGCCCGATGATGCCCGTCGGCGATATAGGCGCACGGAATCGTGCCGAGCATGGCACGCAACGCATCGACGGCATCGTGGCGCACGACCTCCCAGACGGTCTGGCGCACGCCCGACTCATCGGCGAAGTCGTACAACGGGGTGGAGGTCGTGGCCGCGCCGACGATCATATCGAGCACGGGCTGGTCGCGGTAGGTGAGGAAGATCGGTCCCGTCTGGCAACCGAGCGCTTCGATATGCTCGATGCGGTCGCGTTCCTTATCTTCGCGCGTAAGCTCGTGGCGCTTGATGACGCCACTTTCGAATTCGTCGACGGCGCACACGCAGACGATGCCGGTCTGCACGTGCCCCTCCCAGGCAAGGCGGTAGATGTAATACGCCAGGTTGCGGTCCTCCACGAAGGTCCCGTCCTCGAGGCGCTCGTGCAGCAGCTCCGCTCCACGCGCGTATACCTCTGGTGCGTACATGTCCTGATCAGCGGGAAACTGCGTCTCGGGTCGGTCGATGTTCAAGAAGGAGAGCGGCCTGCCCTCGACGTACTCGGCCGCCTCGCCGCGGTCAAAGACGTCATAGGGAAGAGCTGCCACCTCGGCGGCATGCTCGGGGACAGGTCGAATGCAAGGGAAGGGAAGCGCTCTCATGGACGGTCCTCTCGCGCGGGTCGATCACATATGGCGTTATCGTACCCCGCCTGCGCCACAATGGATGAAAAAAGCGGGGCTCGGGCGTAAGCTCGAGCCCCGCTTTTGCGAGCGTCGCCGCGTGGTGCCGAAAAGCCGGTCTCGCCGCGTACGAATTCCTACCCGTGTTGTCCCGGGTGCACCATCTCGAGTGCGGCCTGCGCTATTTCTCGTTCTGGCAATCGCCGAAGTGCCCCAGGCGCTCAAATTTCTCGAGGTCGGTTTCCGCCATACCCTGTTGCATGCCCTCGAGACGCTTGGTGTACATGGGATCGTTCTCGTCGTTCCAGATCTTCTCGGCCACGGGCGCCCACGCCGCCGCGCCGGCAACGGTCTTGCGGCGGAGGTCCTGCGGGGTCTCCGGTTCCACCAGATCGGTTCCGTGCGCACCGGATTCGGCGACGAGCCTGCCGAGCTCGTAGGGGTTCTCGAGCATGGGGCAGGGCCGCAGGTGATTGTCGTTGAACGGTTGGTTCTCGTAGTACTTCATGAACAACGGCGATTTAAGGGCCTCGAGCAGCGTGACGTCGTGGATGTTGACGTTGCTGTAGTGGATGAACACGCAGGGCTCGACGTCACCCGCGGCGTTGATGTGCAGGTAGCGGCGGCCGCCGGCGATGCAGCCTCCCACGAACTCGCCATCGTTTTGGAAGTCCATGGTGAACAGCTCCTTCTTGGAGCGCATGTCACGCACGAAGTGGTACATGCGCTCGCGCTGCTCGGGAGTGGGCATGAGCGAGGCGGGCGAGGAGGCTCCCACGGGCATGTAGTGGAAGTACCAGCAGAACAGCGCGCCCTTCTCGATCATCCAGTCCATGTTCGCCTCGGTGGCCACGGCGTCGGCGTTCTCGCGCGTCCAGCAGCAGGAGATGCCGAACGGCAGGCCGTTTTCGCGAAGCAGGTTCATGGCGCGCTCGATCTTGGCGTACGTGCCCTTGCCGCGGCGAGCGTCGGTCGTGCCCTCGTCACCCTCGGCGGAGATGGCGGGAACAAAGTTGCCCACGCGGATCATTTCCTGGCAGAACGCCTCGTCGATGAGCGTCGCGTTGGTGAAGCACAGAAAGGCGCAATCCTGGTGCTTTTCGCACAGGCGGATGAGGTCGTCTTTGCGCACGAGCGGCTCGCCGCCGGTGTAGATGTAGATATGGCAGCCGAGCTCCTTGCCTTGGCAGATGATGGAGTCGATGTCCTCGAAGGAAAGGTTGAGCGCGTGTCCGTATTCAGCCGCCCAGCAGCCCGTGCAACGCAGGTTGCAGGCGCTCGTGGGGTCGAGCAGGATCGCATACGGGATGTTGCACTGGTACTTTTCGCGCATCCTTTCCTGGTGGGGCCATGCCAGGACGCTGCAGTCCACAATGAGCGTCTTGAGCAGCTTGGTGCGTACTTCGGGGTTGAGGTCGAAGATGCGCATCATGAGTCGGTACCAGTTATTGCGTTCGCGGATCGCGGTGTCGAAGGCTCGGCGTTGCGAGGGGAGCACATACTCGGGGACGAATTTGTCCACGAGCGTCATGATGGTGTCGATGTTCTTCTCGGGGTCCTCGTCGAGATAGTCGATGATTTTGTTGAGGGCCGCTCGTTCCGCCACTTGTGTGAGTGCCATGCTGTTCCTTCTTTCGACGCACTGGAGGCGACGCGGGGCATGCCTACAGTTCGAGTCGCGAAGACGGAGGAACGACTCGCCGCGTCGCCTTGCCGTGAATAGTAACAGCTGTGGTATATTCTACAAATGTGGAATAAGCAACTGTGTCTATTCAACGAAGTGCAGATAGATGTGGGTTTTGCCTCAAAGGATACGAGCTGTGGAGGAGTAAAGGGTATGGATGGGTGCCGTTTGAGGATGGTCGAGGAGCGAGGGGCCTCAAAGACGTCCGCGCCGTCCGCGTCCCAGTGCGAGCGGGTCGACCGTCGCGTGCTCCGTTCGCGCGCGGCTATGGTCGCGGCGTTCGAGGACCTGTTGGCGGAGAAGGCCTATGAGGACATCACGGTCACCGACATCGCGCGTAAGGCCGATGTGGACCGCAAGACCTTTTACAAGCACTTCGGGTCGATCGACGGCCTGCTCGCTTATGTGCTTGATAGCCATATCGACGATATCGTGGAGAACACGCACGGGTTGCTGGCATGCACGGGGGAAAGCGAGCAAGGCGGCTTTGCCGTTCGCATCCAGGTGTTTTTCGAGATGGTGAACAGGGCCATCATGGAGAATATCTCGCTCAAGCGGCGCGTGTTCGAGTGCGTTCCCTTCGACCTGATGTTCACCTGCATCAAGCAGTCCATGTATGAGGAACTTGAGCGTTACTGCATGATCCCGGCGAGCGTGCGCTCCGATCAGCTCGACTATTACCTCTCGTTCGTGTTCGGCGGGATTTTGTCGGCGTACCGGCAATGGATCATGATGGGCGGCGATACCCCCATCGAGAACGTCTCGAGCGCGGCGAGCGCCCTGGTTGCCCGCGGCCTTTCCTCGCTTGAGGGGTTCGAGCCCGCCGAAAGCGGCCTCGCCCCGGGCGCTCCGCGCGCGGTGGAAGAGCTCGGGGCGTAGGCGCTCTGCGCTTTATTTAATGACGCGCACGCGATACATGGACGGAATCGTTCTCAATGCTGCGATGGTAGCCTCGTCGAGGTGCTCGTCGGTGTCGAACATCGTGTAGGCATTTTCGCCGGCGCTCTCGTTGACCATGCGTTGCACATTGGCGTTGTCTTTCGCGAGGACGGCGGTGATCTGGCCGATCATGTTGGGCACGTTTGCGTGCAGGCATCCGATGCGGCTCGCGGCCCGGGCCTTGCCCATGGAGCAGGTCGGGTAGTTGACCGAATGGGCGATGTTGCCGTTCTCGAGATAGTCCTTGAGCTCGGAGATGGCCATGTCCGCGCAGTTCGCCTCGGCCTCCTTGGTGCCTGCGCCCGAGTGCGTGGTGATGAAGGTCCGCGGCATGCGAACCGTCTTGGGCGTGGCGAAATCGCAGGCGAACCAGGAAAGCTTGCCGGCGCGCAGTGCGGCGTCGACCGCGTCCTCGTCGATGATGGATTCGCGTGCGAAATTGACGAGCACCGCACCGGGCGCGAGCAGCTCGAGCTGGTCGGTTGAGATCATCCCGACGGTATCTGCCTTTGCAGGCACGTGCAAGGTGAGGTAGTCGCATCCGCGGCAGAGGTCCTCGAGCGTGCCCACGCGCTGGACCTCGCGATTGAGTGACCAGGCGTTCTCGACCGAGATGAACGGGTCGTAGCCAAAGACGTCCATGCCGAGCTCCACGCAGGCGTTTGCCACGCGGGACCCCACGTTGCCGAGGCCCACCACGCCCACGCGTTTGCCTCGGATCTCGCGCCCCACGAACGCCTTCTTGGCCTTCTCGGCATCCACGAGGATGTCGGGGTCGTCGGCGTTATCGCGCACCCATTGCATGGCTTGGACGATTCCGCGGCTCGACATGATCATCATGGCGATGACGATCTCCTTCACGGCGTTGGCGTTGGCGCCTGGGGAGTTGAACACCACGACGCCCCGTCGCGCGTACTCCTCGATGGGGATGTTGTTCACGCCCGCGCCGCAGCGTCCGATGGCGCGGATGCCCGCCGGGAGCTCGTAGCCGTGCAGGTCGGTGGATCGCATGAGAATGGCGTCCGCGTCCTCGGTACGTTCGACCAGCTCGTATCCCGCTCCGAAGTCGACCTGTCCGTCTTTGGTGATGTCATCGATGGTTTTGATATATCGCATGGTGAGTTCCTCCGTATCCCGGCGACCGGCACCCATGAGGTCCGGCGCTCAGACAGTCCTGCTCGCACGAAGAGCCACTGGGATCTTCTGCTCGTGCGGAAACTCGCGGCGGACCCCATGGGTGCCGGTCTTGCGTTTCGTAGCAGAAATAACAAACGGTACTGACGAAGCAGAATGAATGGGGCGTCGAGCCCCTAGATAGATCGGCCGCCTCGGGAGGCTTCGAACTCGCGCATGCAGGCCGTCAACGCGCCGACGGAGTCCATGGTCACGGCATTGTAGATGCTCGCTCGCAAGCCGCCTGCCATGCGATGGCCCTTGATGCCCTCGATGCCGCGCTTCCGGGCATAGGCTATGAAAGCCTCGTCCGTCTCGGCGTCGCACGTGCGGAAGGTGACGTTGCTCATGGAGCGGCTTTTGGGATCTGCCGTGCCCTGGAAGAGGTCGCTATCGTCGATGGTGCGGTAGAGCAGGTCGGCCTTTGCTCGGTTGCGCTGCGCCATGGCGACGAGCCCGTCGGTCTGCTCGATCCAGCGGAAGACCTTGCCGCACAGGTAGATGCCAAAGGTGTTGGGTGTGTTGTACATGGAGCCCTTTTCGGCCTGGATGCGCATATCCAGGTAGGTGGGGCATATGTCGGCGCGAGCCGGCCCGTTTGCGATGAGGTCCTCGCGCACGATCACCACGGTCACGCCCGCGGGCCCCGCGTTTTTCTGCGCGCCGGCGAACAGCAGGCCGTAGCGCTCGATGTCGAGCGGACCGGATAGGAAGCAGCTTGACACGTCGGCGACGAGCGGCGTGTCCGCGCAGTCGGGGAGGGTGTGGAACTGCGTTCCGAAGATGGTGTTGTTCTGGCAGATGTAAACGTAGTCGAGGTCACCCGATGCCGCGCGATTCTCGGCCGCGTCGAGCTCGGGGATGCGGTCGAAGTTCGTGGCCTCGCTGCTCGCAAGCACCTCGGCGTCCCCGTATTTGCACCCTTCGCGCCAGGCGAGTTTGGCAAAATTGCCGCTCACCACGTATCCGGCTCGTCCCCGGCGCATGAGGTTCAACGGGATGCCCGCAAACTGCAGGGTCGCACCGCCTTGCAGGAACAGCACACGGTAGGAAGGCGGGATGTCGAGCAGGCGGCGCAAGGTGGCCTCCGCGTCCTCGATGATGGCGCGATACGCCTCGGATCGATGGCTCATTTCCAACACGGACATGCCGGTCCCGGCGTAGTCGAGAAGCTCTTCCTGCGCTTCGCGCAGGACGCATTGGGGTAGTGCGGCGGGGCCGGCTGAGAAGTTATGTACGCGTGCCATGGTGGGACCTCTCTCGGATGTCGTGCCATTGCCAAGACTTTAGCATCATAAAGTGCTTGTTGTGTCGGTATTGGTCGAAGCGTTCATTTGTTTACACGACGTGCCTTCGACTGGATGAGCGCGGCCTCGAGTGCGAAGCGCGGTACAATAACCCTAACGTTCAAGTTGACCTTTAAGGGGTACAGATGGCCATCTTCGTCGTCTCGGACATCCACGGGCATGCGCGCGCCTTCGACCGCGCCCTCGAGCTTGCGCAGCCCGGTTCGGACGACACCGTCTTCGTGCTCGGCGATATGGTCGATCGCGGCCCCGACCCGTTGGGCGTGATCGACATGGTCCGCGCGCTCCCGAATGTGCGCGTGCTCATGGGCAATCATGAGGAGATGCTCTACGAGTCGCTCGAGAGCGGTGACGAGCGCGACAAGCTGACGTGGCACATGAACGGCGGCTACACCACCTACGAGCAGCTCGAGCAATTACCGCGCGATCGCTATGTGGATCTTATGGACTGGCTCGTGAACCTGCCCACGTTCGCGGTGGTGGAGGTCGATGATCGCAGACCCTCCGCGGCGCGGGGCGATCGCAGGAGCTACCTGCTTGCCCATGCCGGTGTGGACGCGCCGCGCCTTCGGGCCTCCCTGGATGCGCTCGGTGTCTCTCGCAGCGACGCGGCAGGGTATGCCGCGGCGACCCCGGACGATCTGCTCGCAGCCATGATCGAGCAGGACGTGAACGACCTGCTGTGGATCAGGCGTGAGTTTTGGTCGACGCCGACGGGCCTGGTGGGGACGAGCGGCCTGGGGCCGGTGGTTGTTGCGGGGCACACCCCTTCGATCTCGATGCCGCGTTACGCCTCGCTCATGTGCGGGTCGGGGGTTGACGAAGACCTGCGCGGTGTGATGGTCGAGGTCGGCTGCTCGCGTGACACCGGCGGCGTCGCGGATCGCGTCTGCATCGATTGCTCCGCTGCAGCGGGCCATCCCAGCGGCCGCGTGGGCATTATGCGCCTCGAAGATCGCCGCGTGTGGCTCGCCGACATCGAGGAGGGCGAGTAGACCGCGTTGCGAGGCCCTCATGCGCCGGAACAGTTCTATGTGTGGAACGGGGAGCGGTTTTTCTCGGATAGGTCCTGCCTGATGCGGTGGTACTCGATCGACAGCAGCGCGAGAAGCAGGACCATAGAGGCGAGGTATCCCGCCACGGCGCCGGTAAGGCCCATGAGCCAGATGAGCGCGGTGGGGACCACCAGGGAGAACGCGAAGGTAATCGCGTAGGGCTTGGTGGCGGAGCTCTGGCGGCGCAGCACCGTGACGATGGCGTAGAGGAAATCGATCGCCGCGCTCACGCCGCCCGCGACGATCATCAGGTAGGCGATCCCACGATACGCCTCAAAATCCACGCCGTACATGAAGCTCATGATCGGTATCCCCAACCAGCTCATGAACACGAGCGTGCCGGCGGTCATGAGCGCGATGACGGCGATCATCGCCAGGACGATCAGATCGAATTTGCGGCGCCTGCGAGGGTTCGACCAGATGTTGGCGAGTCTCAGCAGTTGCGGCTTGTACAGGAACCCGGCGGCGAGCAGGATGCCTTGGGCGGGGAAGAGCAGCGCGTTGAAGTACAGCTGGCTGTCGTAGGGGAGCATGCCCTCCATGGCGAACTTGGGCACGCTCTCGATGAGGTTGAACATGAAGAGGGCCGAGAAGAGCGGGAGGCAGTGACGGAACAGCCCGCCGATCTCCAACGGGTTCATGCGCCTCGAGGCTTCGGTTTCCAGCAGGGCGAGCGGAATCGTGACCAGGATGAGGGTGGCGACGGCCGCCAGGCCCGCGGCCGCGCCCGCCAGGGCGATGCTGCGCGTGATGAACAACAGTACGCTGAAGGCGATGATGACCGAGACCGACCTGAGCGCCTGGCTGATGCCGGCGAGGTAGAGCTTGTCCGCCTGTTGCAACCGTCCTTCGTACACATCGGCGAGTCCGTCGACGATCTTGTAGATGTAGATGCCGATGGAGAGCATGAGCATGGTGGCATCGTATCCACGAACGGTGCAGTACAGCAGGCCAGCCGCAAGCGCCAGCAGGGAGGTGAGCCAGCGTTGCGCCTGATATGAGGCGAACGAGCACTTCTCGTCGATATCGGATACCTGATAGGTGCGCACGCCGAAGTTCGAGAGGAACATCAAGAGGGTTCCCGCGGCGAACGCCATGGAGAACATGCCCGCCTGTTCGATTCCCGCGAGCTGGGTTGCCACGACGGTCAGCGCCGGGAAGACCATGCCCCATGCACCGGTGCCCATGGTGTTCCACAGGTAATCGCGTGCGGTCTCCCCACTGCCGTACTCGGCTTCCTGCACGGCAAGGCCGCCGTCGTAAACGGCGGCGATCAGTCGTGTCCACCATGCGTCGACCAGCCGCGCGATCGGGCCGGGCTCGTGTTTGGAGGGGCCGTCGGCGGCTTTCCCCGCCTGCGCGGCCGTGCTCGCGTGCGGGTTTCCGAATAACGTCACGCTGCGCTTGCGTTCGTGCCGCTCGTGGAGCGAGCGGACCTTGTCGCGCAGATTGTCGAGAGGGTGCAGGGGCACGGTTC
>OODM01000684.1_pt1 | contig 19191 bp, 17 predicted proteins | sample 1671471 | NCBI WGS metagenome assembly OODM01 (sample SAMN06348160, study PRJEB24527) | human gut metagenome | biome: human gut; feature: ankylosing spondylitis patient; material: feces | host: Homo sapiens | place: China | collected 2015-10 | reverse complement strand
GCAACCTGAACCGGGATATTCGCGCCGCCAATAGCCTGATGCAGTCCATCCGCAGTGCGATTCGTGGGCTGCAACGCTGGATCGCAGACCTGAATGAAAAGAAGCAGATTCTTTTGGATGCACTGGAACAAGCCAAGGAGCCAATGCTGTCCGACCTGCTGGTGGATTACTTCAACCTCCGCAACGAGCAGCGCAGCGATTGGTCTGGCAAGGCAAAACTGAAATGCACTGTCCGAGACTTTGAGGAAGTCAAACGGGCGGTGGACTATCTGAAAGCCCATTCTCTGAACACCATCGAGGATCTGGATACCGCAATTTCTAACCTGAACCAGACCGCCGCCCCTCTCCGTAGGCAGTTGAAGCAGAACGAAAACCGTATGCGGGCAATCGCCCAGATCAAGGATGCTGCCGCCGCCCATGCCAAGCTGAAGCCCATCCACGACACCTTTATCAAGAAGAACTTCAAGTTGACCAAGGACGCTTATGCCGCCCAGCACAAAGAGGAGCTGGACACCTTTAATAAAGCTGTCCGCACTCTGATGAAACTGAACGGCAGCACAGCGGTAGATTTTTCGGCATTGGATGCCGAATTTTCTGCGCTGCAATCCGGCAGCGCAGAGTTTCGCACCCAACTGGAAACCTTGCAGCCGGATGTCTCTGCCCTGAAAAATATCCGCAAGTATATCGACATGGTGCTGAATAAGCAGCAGCTTTCCACACCGGGCGGCAAGCCCCCGGAGAAGGAATCGGTGCTGAAACAGCTGGAGCAGCTTCAGCAGAAAAAGTCCAACTACAAAACGATTTCTACCACCCCAAACCGCGAAGAATCGCTCTAAACGATCTTTCTGTCACCGATATGCCGTTGCAATCAGTGGCAGAAGTACATAATTCATTTGTTTTTTGCTGGCTTTTGGCTATTCTCGCTGGCTAGTGAGTAGAGGCGTACTTTTAAGGCAGAAATTTTCTCCAACACCCCCCATTTTAGGCCACTTTTTCTGTTAATAGTAGAAGCGCCTCTTTGAAAGCCGGTCATTTGTGACCTTTTTGTTAATTCTCAAAAAGATGGTTGTCTTTGGGCTGTTTTCGTTGCCTACCTATTGAGAGGATTTTTTCAAAAGCGGAGATTTGGTCTCAAGAATTACAATTCAATTACAAGTTTCTCACCAATGCTACGAAACAGGCGTTCTCGATGCCTACCAAGTGTAGGGCATCTTTTTCAAGACCATTCTCGGACTATTATGACGTTTTGTTTACAAAATTGCTTGCAATGCTACGAAATGGCCTTTTTCATCGGCTACCAAGTAGAAGGATGTTTTTCGTCCGTCAAAGTCCAGAAATCTTCCATATGTTCCTTGACAAGTGAATAGTTCAATCGTCCGGTACTTCACAAAAGGTACTTCTGTAACTCGCAGCCCGGTCATAACGAAGACGGGGTGGCTGAAATGCCAATGGTGCGGTGCAAGCCCGCCGCCGGACGATTCCCCACTCCTAGGGAAGTCGAGGACCAATATGGGAGACCTTAACTTATTAACGCAGTTGAGCACTTGTTTCGTGCTTTTCTGCGACTGGAGAATTGGAACCCTCCAATTCTCGTTACATACTCTTTGTTCCTGATTTCTGCTTCAGCTGGAGGTGATCAACATTTCAGAATATCTTACCACGCAAACTCCGCTGCCGCCGTTTCTCCCATACCCATGCTTCCTTTTGGAACTTGACCTGAGTCAGACTGCAAAAATGACTTATGTGTTGCTACTCGACCGTGCCACACTCTCGCAGAAAAATCTCTGGATAGATGAACGTGGATTCGTGTTTGTCATTTTTACGATTTGCTCTTTGGCTGAGCAGCTAGGGCGCAGCACTGTCAGTGTTTCCAGTGCGCTTAAGGAATTGGACGCTGCGGGATTGATTGAGCGCAGACGAACGCGGTTTTCTTCGCCCAATCACATCTTTGTGAAAATTCCAAATGTTGAATAGTTCTGCGTTTTTCACGATTCAAGAACCGCCAAAATCACGATTCTGTGATGCAGATTCTTAATGGCATCTGCAAAAGATATTTTTCCTATGCAGTATAGCAGCCTTTAAGACTGTATCGAAGAAAACTTTCACCTAACCAACGTAATAAAACAAAAAGAGAAAAACGAATAGAATCCATCCATTCCTTTCCGTATTTGCACCACATGAATGAGGAGGTCTGCCCTTGAACAAAGAAAAATCTGAGAAGAAGCCCACCACACGCAAACGTGCGCCGAGAAGTCCGAAGTCCGTGCGCCTGATCGTGGAACGCCATTATATCGGCAATGTGCCGATGAATACGCTTTTTCAGCGGCTTGTGGAAGAAGAAATTCGTAAAACTGCCGAATCGTATCTCGCCGCTGGCTAATTGGACGTTTTACTGCGGAAAAGGGCTTGCATCGTCACGCAGCATCCGCTACAATGTGATTGATGAGGTCTCTTTTCCATTATGGAGGTACACATGGAAAAGGACAAAAAAGTAACTGCTTTATACTGCCGACTGTCAAAAGATGACGGTTCAAACAGCGAAAGCCTGAGCATCCGCACTCAAAAGTCAATGCTTATGGAGTATGCCACACGCAACGGTTTCGGGAATTGCCAGTACTATGTTGATGATGGTTACAGCGGTACGAACTCTGACCGCCCTGCCTTTCAGGAACTTCTGGATGATATCCGGGAAGGAAAGGTGGCAACAGTCATTACCAAAGACCAGTCCCGACTTGGACGCAACCACATCGAAACCGGAACGTATATGGAAATCTTCTTTCCTGAACACGGTGTCCGCTATATTGCAATCAACGATGGTTATGATTCCAACGAGCAATCTCAGATGGATATTGCCCCGTTCCGAAACATCATCAATGAAATGTACGCCAAAGACACTTCCCGAAAGATCAAGAGTGCCCTTCGGACACGCAAGAAAAGTGGAAAGTATATCTCCAGCGGCGCACCGTTTGGCTACCAGAAAGACCCTGCCGACCACAATCACCTTGTGATCGACCCGAACACCGCCCCCGTTGTTGAGTATATCTATTCAATGGCAGAGGAAGGGCTGGGGCTTCACCGCATCGCCAAGCGGCTCCACGATGAAAAAGTCTTGAAGCCGTGTTACTACAAGAAAGAGATGTTTGGCCGCTTTATTGATGATGAAAAGATGTATGATTGGGACAGTGCCTATATCAGTCAGGTTCTGCACAGCCCAGTCTACGCCGGACACATCATCTACGAAGCCAAGCCCACCGTGTCCATGAAATCCAAAAAGCGGCGTTATATTCCGTTTGAAGAACGCGCTATCGTTCCGAATACACATGAAGCAATCATCCCACAAGACCGTTGGGAGAACGTGCAGCGAATCCTTTACAGCCGTTCCAGTAGTTTTATGTGCGATAAGACCGACTACGACAATATCTTCAAAGGCATCGTCCGCTGTGCAGACTGCGGCAGAACGATGTTAGTCAAGGTCGAGCACAGGCGCAAACGTAACAGTGTTCTGGATCAGACCTTTTATTGTTGCAGCACTTATCGGAAATATGGTGCGAAAGCCTGTGACTCTCATAATTTGGAAGCCCGTGTTCTGCATGAAGCTGTCTTTGCGGACATTCAGGCACACGCAAAGGCCGCTGTGAGCAATCGGGAAGCCCTTGTGAAGAAGATTGCAAATCAGATGCACCTCCGGGTGTCCTCTGACCGGGCGCAGCACAAACGGGATTTGAAGCAGTGTAAAGCACGAATCGCAGAAATCGAAGACCTGTATGCAAAACTTTATGAGGACGTATCAAAGGGACTTCTCCCGGAGAAACGTTTTCAAATGCTTGCAGATCGCTACGACAAAGAACAGGCTGAACTGACCGAGAAGATTGAGCAGTACGAGCGGGAAGGCCGTGCTGAACACGATCAGCTGGACAAGATTCAGGATTTTATTGATGAAGTCAGCAAGTACGCTGGTATCACCGAACTGAACTATAAGATTCTGCATCAGCTGATTGACAAGATTCTGGTATCCAGAGCGGAAAAGGTCGATGGCGAATACGTCCAGAAAATCCAGATTTTCTACCGCTTTATCGGCCCATTGGATGCCATCGAGTAACAAAGTCAGAAAAGTCACCTCCGAGAACTATCCTACAGATGCCGGGCGTGAAGGGGAACTGATCTTCCGGCTGGTGTATGAAATGGCCGGCTGCCGCAAGCCGGTCCTCCGTCTCTGGATTTCTTCGATGGAGGACAGCGCTATCAGGGAGGGCTTTTCTGATCTGTGCCCCGGCGCCGATTATGAAGCATTGTATCAATCAGCCCTGTGCCGCCAGAAAGCGGATTGGCTGGTGGGAATCAACGCCACCCGCCTTTTCTCCGTCCTCTACCACCGCACCCTGAATGTGGGGCGTGTGCAGACGCCTACGCTGGCAATGCTGGCGGAGCGTGACGCAAAGATCACGCTGTTTCACAAGGAAAAATATCATTTGCTGCGCCTGACGCTGGATGGAGCCGAGGCGGTGTCGGAGAAATTCACCGATCCGGCAGAGGCGGAACAGGCAGCGGCCATGTGCAAGGGTGCGGCCGTCACCTGTACCTCTGTCACGAAAGAGCAGAAAAAAGAACAGCCTCCGAAGCTCTATGACCTTACCACCTTGCAGCGTGAGGCAAACCGGCTGCTTGGCTACACGGCGAAGCAGACCCTTGACTACGCCCAGAGCCTCTACGAAAAGAAGCTGCTGACCTATCCCCGCACGGACAGCCGGTATCTGACCTCCAATATGGAGGAAACGGCGTCCTGCGTGATCCATCTGGCGGCAAAGCTGCCACCTTTTGATGGCTGCACAAACTTCTTCCCGCTGGTGGAGGCCATGATCTCCGACAAAGATGTATCCGACCACCACGCCATTATCCCCACGATGGAGATTGAAAAAGCGGATATCAAGGCTCTGCCTCTGGGCGAGCGCAATTTGTTTCTCTTGGTCTGCTGCAAGCTGCTGTGTGCGTCGGCGGAGCCGTATGTGTATGAGGCGGTCACGGCAACTTTCGACTGCGGCGGCCATTCCTTCACCGCAAAGGGCAGGCGCGTCCTCTCCGAAGGCTGGCGGGAGATCGACCGCATTTTCCGCGCCTCCATGAAAGAAAAGCCTGCGGACGGGAACGGCGGCACGCTCCCGGACTTCACCGAAGGGCAGACTTTTGACGGCGCGGAGGTTGCTGTTACCGAGCATTTCACCCAGCCGCCGAAGCCCTATACCGAAGATACCCTCCTGTCCGCTATGGAGAACGCGGGCAAGGAGGATACGCCGGAGGACGCCGAGCGAAAAGGACTGGGCACGCCCGCCACCAGGGCGGCAATCATCGAAAAGCTGGTGGCATCCGGATTTGTGGAGCGCAAGGGCAAAAACCTGATCCCCACGAAAGCCGGTATCAACCTTGTCACGGTCCTTCCGGAGCCGCTGACCTCTCCCATGCTGACAGCGGAATGGGAACAGAAATTAACGGAGATCGCAAGGGGCGGCGCTGACCCGGATACTTTCATGGACGGTATTTGCACGATGGTCCAGGAGATCGTGTCCACCTATTCCTGTATTTCCGAGGACGGCAAAAAGCTGTTTGCCCCGGAGAAGGAAGTGATCGGCACCTGCCCCCGCTGCGGTCAGCCGGTCTATGAGGGCAAGAATAACTTTGCGTGTTCAGATCGGTCCTGCGGTTTTGTCCTCTGGAAAAATGACCGCTTCTGGACGAGCCGCAAGAAGGAACTGACAAAGAAGATGGCAACGGACCTTCTGAAAAAGGGACGTACCAATGTTAAGGGAATGTGGTCTGAAAAGAAACAGGCTGCTTATGACGCTGCGGTGATCCTGGATGACACGGGCGGCAAGTACATCAATTTCAAACTGGAATTTCCGAAAAGAAAGGCTGGTGCTGATGGCAGAAAATAAGACTTTGGAACATTTACCCGAAGTGAGGGCGGCGGTGGCTGCCCTCTCCCCGGAGGACCGGGAGGTGCTGGCGGCGGTGCAGACCTCGCCATTCAAGCTGACAACACCAGAGCAGTTTAAGGAGTTTGCGGACAACATTGACTATTTCGTATTTGAGCCCAACATCCACAATCTGAATGATCTGGGCTGGCGGTATCTGACACAGCACATGGATATGCTGCTGCCCCCGGAACTTCTGAAAGCGATCGACCCTGTTCCTTTTGGCAAGTATGCCATGCAGGAGGAACAGGGCCATTTTACGGAACACGGATATATTTCTCTCTCCGGCGACGAGTGGAATCATGAACGCCCTGCGGAGCCGGAGAAAAAGCCCTCCATCCGGGAACGGCTGGAACAGGGCAAGAAGGAATGTGCAGAGAAAAGCAAGGCGCAGCCCCATAAGGAAAAATCTGCGCCGGAGCTGTAAGGAGGTGCTGATATGCCATATTACGATCACAACAAGGATTATCCCTTTGCCGCCTTTATCACCAATCTTGGGAAATATAACGAGGGCGAGCTTGTGGGCGAGTGGGTGAAGTTTCCCACCACCGCCGAGGAATTGAAGGAAGTGTTTAAGCGGATCGGAATCGGCCAGAAGGATGACTTCGGCCAGCCCTATGAGGAATGGTTCATCACGGACTATGACTGCTATGTGGACGGTCTTTACAGTAAGCTGGGTGAATATGAAAATCTGGACGAGCTGAATTATCTGGCATCGAAGCTGGATGAAATGAGCGAAAGCAAATACGCACAGTTTCAGGCCGGTATGGAAATGGGCGACCATTGCGGTAGCCTGCAGGAGATCATCAACCTCACCGAGAATCTGGATTGCTATGAGGTTTACCCCGATATCCATGACTATGACGATCTGGGCCGCTATTACATCGAAGAACTGGACGTTATGCAGGTGCCAGAGCATTTGCAGAATTACATCGACTATGAGGCCTACGGCCGGGACGTTGCGTTGGAGGAAAACGGCACCTTCACGGATCAGGGCTATGTGCGTGATACGGGTGACAGTTTCCATGAGTATTACGACGGTGAGCGCGGCAGTATCCCCGACGAGTACCGGGTGATGACCTTCCAGGACGATCTTCCCGAAGAAGAAAAATCCGAGTGGGCTATGGATATTGCCTTTGACATGGACGAGTTTTTCCGTCAGAACGATCCACAGTATGCGGCGGAGCACCCGGAGGCACACGCCGCAAAGGAAGAACTGTATGAAAATCTGATGGCCGGACGCATTTCCACTTTGGATGAAAAGCTGGCAGCACTGGGGCAGACGCAGGAGGACTATCTTCCTTCGGAGATTGAAAAGTTCAAGGACGCCACGGGCTATGAGGAATTTCTTGATTTTGACCCGGCGGAGGTCAAGGCCGCTTTGGATGACTCGGAGAAGTCCCATGCGGATGAAATGCTGTCCGCTGCGGAGAAGGTTGCCTCGGAAAAGATGACTGTGCTTGTAGTGGAACCTATGAAGGAACCCTATGTGAAGGAGATCGACCCCGACCTTCATTCCCTGCAGGCAGAGGTTGGCGGTGATATTGGGGCAACCTATCCCTATTCTGACCCGGTGGCGCTGGTCTGCAATGATGAAGGAAAGCTCATCGGGCTTGATCTGAACCGTGGGCTGCGGGATGAAAATGGAGAAATTTATGATATCGTAGCAGGGACTTTTTTGGTGGTTGGACTTGGTGAGGAAGATTTTGCCTCCCTGTCCCCGGAACTGATTCAGAAATACACGGAACAGTTCAAAACGCCGGAACGATTTATGCAGATCAATGGCAATATCGTTGTTCTTCCTGTCCCAGCAGAGAAGCAAGACCTCGCTTATCTGCCAGACCGTTTTGAAACTGGCGAGCGTGTGCAGACACCGAGGGGCAGCTTTCAGGTGACGGCCATGAGCCGGGAGCAGATGGAGGCGGCCGGTTACGGTGTCCACCATATTTCCGATGATGGAAAGTATCTTATCATGGGAAATGGTACACGAGCCTTTGCCGTGGCAGCGGAGCAGCCGGAGAAGGACAATCCTCTCCGCACCGCTGAAATGACGCTGGAGGATGACTACGGCATGATCGACGGCGTTATCAACAACGGAAAGCGGGAAGAAACAAAAGAACGCCCCTCCATCCGTGAACGTCTTGCCGAGGCAAAACGGGAATGTGCCGAAAGACCCACGCCTGAAAAGGCACGTGAAGGACGCGGCACGCCCGAGCATGGCAGCCTATGAGCAGGAGCAAGAAATGGCGGCAGGAGTGGTCCTTCTTCCTGGGTGAGAACGGCAGGCGGCAATATAACAAGGTTTGCCGTGGCTGTACCCACGACTGCAAGCAGAGTTTCCGGGTAATCCTGATAGCCTGTCCCCGTTACACTTCGGAGGGATCGAAAAAGTGTAGCGGTAGGGGTTCAAAAACGGTCAAATAATCTCCTGTATCGGCTTTTCGGAAGGTAGGCCATATGTTTTCCTTTGTGGAGGTTTTCTTCCTCCGTGGAGGTCATACAGAGGTCAAAATCGACACTTTATATCACGAAAAAAGGGAGCGCGGCTTCTCGGTTCGTCCGAGGGCTGCGCTCCCTTTTTTTATTAGCTTCCTTGAGTAGTTGGTGGTAATAATTCAGGATAAATTCCAGAGTGCTTGTTGAGAAGTGCTTCCATTCGCGTACTTCTTTCTCCCATAGAGTGTTGCATACACACTATCCTCATTAAAAGAGAATCTCCTCCTGCAGCTAAGCAAATTTCGTTTATCGATTTGTCTTTGTATTCCGGATGTTCGGATAAAAATTTAGCAATTTCAGGTGAGTTATTAAATCTTTGCTCTGTTATCTGGAAATCCAAACAGAAATTCTTATGCATTTCTCTGAATGATTTATCATCATATTTGATTATGTATATAGATCGTTCTAATTCATCCCCCAACGGTGGACTAATACAACTATCATCCATGTGGTAAGCCATAGCGATGCACGTTGCATGGCAACAATGGGCTGAAAAGATTTCAGAACCGGCACGATTATCAAAATTGTGGTCACTCAAATAAACTCGACCAATATCGGTTCGTTCATCCTTATAGTACAAATTCAATATGTATAGTGCTCCCATCGCATGAAGCAAATTCTCAATGGTTGCCTTTTTTAATGAATTTCTGCGGTCATGCTTAACGGCTTGATACGCTTGTTTCCATTTGCTTCCACTTGTTCCGCGTTTGTTAGCCTTATGGAGTGGGAGCAATAGTCTGTGCTTTTCTTCGGTAAGATATAAGTTTATTGCAGAAACTGTAATCTCTTTTTTGCTGATATGCCATTTTTGTTCTAACAAATCAAGACAATCGGTATCAAAGTATAAATCGCGCACATCACCGTTTGTGTCAGTGGGTGTCATGTTGCCACCAAGAGAGCTATACAGTTCCTTCGATAGTGCTTCAATTTCAACAGAACAACGTACAATTAAATCCGCTATGTGCATTGAGTAAATACTGGTCTGGTCATCTGAAATATGGATGTAGTCTGCTAATTTCAAAAATTCTTTTTCAAGGTTTTTATATACAGGCCAATATAAGTTAGGTGTAGCCATAATCAATCTCCTTATTCTATGTTCAAATTTTATATCTTCCATCATGGGACAGGAGTGATAAACTGTTTTCAAAATGTTTTTTGTTTGATTATTTCTCGTCGTAATTAAAATTCGTTCCAAAACATTCATCAGCAGTTTTGAAATACGCCTTGCGAACTTCATCGACCCAATCATATATTACTTTGGCATGAGCAAGTGCATCCAGACAAGGAAATATACTCAAGAACATGCTGGTTATCCATTGCAAAGAGATAGCGGAATGTTCTGCTGGCGTTGTAATACCATAATCTGATTGCCCTACAACTACAAAGGTTTGTTCGTCCATTAAGCACAATCGTTTGAATGTTCCTTGCGGCGAACCGTGGTTTACAAAGCAAGCTAACTTGTACTGTTTTTTCCATGCTTCATCCACATCACAGTTGTCTTGTATGCCTTGGAATGTTGTTACTTTTAATTCTGTACCATCGTCTTTTTTTGCACCTTTGGTCCAACTGTATTTATGTTCATCGGTTTGCGATTGCTCTACATATTGCTTTGCAATCGTTTCACCGTGCTTTTTTATAAAAGCAGCGTTACAACATAATTCATACATCGAGCGCCATCTGGCATAAGCACAATCAGCAAAACCAAGTTTCATTAAATACAGTATTTCCAAAAACTCTTGACAGCAGCGACCGTGCATATACTGTAACGCCAAAAAAGTGTATTGCTTTTCTTTCTTTTCTTTATCTGATATGTATTCATTGACGAAGGAAGAATAATGTTCCGCCGCTTCCAATGCCATTACATACATAGTTTCTGAGACAACAAAGCATTTTCCCCAAATCTCATTTTGATGAGCAATAAATTTATCTGATTCGATTTTTTGGCTATACGAAATTTCAAATCTCTTTTCGACAAAATACTCATAGTAATCCTTGGCGGCCTGTTTCAACAGTGCATTCATACTGTTGTTTACAGTATTTTTGTTTAGTCTATCAATGATTTCTGTATCTGTAAGACCGTCTGATCTCCACTTGCAAATGACATCTGAATATGCACTTTTGAACACTTTGGAAAGGTAATCCTCTGCCAATAATAATTCACCCCTTTAAGTGTGTGATGGAGCGTGTAGCTGAAAAAGCTAATATCCAACCATGCAAAATCTTATAATAAAATACCATATATTCGCAATAAAATCAACTTTGTGACACTACATATTGCGTTTTCCGTATATGTGTCTAAGGTGTCTATTCTATAATCAGCCGGTATATGGTCAGCGGCACATACCACACTGCTACGATCAGCCGCCATGCCAGCACGAAACCACCGATTACGCCGCCGATAATGAAGTTCAACACAAACAGGGCAATCCCTCCACCCAGGGAGCCGCCGCCCGGCACGATCCAGAGGCACATCCGATGGAGGCCAAGCGGCAGCCCGCAGAGTATCCAGAGCCATACATAGTCAAGCTCTCCGTTCTTCATGCAGGCGGATTTGAAGATACAATACAGAATCAGTGCCACGATCACGGGCAGGACACTTTTGAAGAAAAATGCTTTGATTGCTTCGCTTCTTGTCATCGGTAAAACCTCCTTCCGCAGTTCCATTATACAGGATGCCGGGAGCTGCGCCCAGCGTCTTTCAAAGAAATTTATTCAAGTTCATGCCGCCGCTGTTGTTCCTGTTCCTTTGGAACGGTCAGCAGTGCATCCACATTCTGCTTAACGGTATCGTATTCCTGGGCTTCGGTTCTTGCGGCTTTGTATTCAGCAAGGAGCCGTTCCTTTTCTGCGGTGAGATTGGCAAGTTCCTTTTTTATGTTTTCCGTTGTCGGCAGCGGCACAGCCCCCAGCCGTTTCAATTCTCTGGTAGTCGCTTCAAAAAGGATGACCTCGCTCTCATGCCCCCGCAGAAACTTTTCTTTATCATTCGATTTATGGTATCTTTCATAAAGCGGCTTTAGCTGACGGTAAGTTCCGGCATGCTTCATCACAAGGGTAAGTTCGGCACTTCTACTTTCTATCCGCTTGATCTCTGCATGAGAGGTATCTCTCCATGCGGATAATGCGGTCAGTTTGCTTTCCAGTTCTCCATAGTTGCTTATCCCGTGCTCAGTCAGGAAATTCATGGTCTTGGCGGCCTGTTTCAGATTGTTCAGCTTCGCCCAATGGGTGAAGCCTGCGTTCTGCTGTGCCTTGATGTTATTCTGGATATCAATGAGCAGACTGATCTTTCCGTCCTGCCGTTTCGGTTGGCGGGAAGGTCTGGATCGTCCGGCAATCCGGGCGGCAAGGGCTTCTTCGGTGTAGTCAACCCCCAGCGTTTTCAGACGGGTGAACCGTTCCTGATCCGGTGCTCTGGCAGAGATATACTTGCCGCGCTTGATCTCATAACCTTCTCTCTGCAGGCAGCGAAGCAGTTCTTCCAGGTTGGAACAGGCTGGCAGAAGCCGGTCAATGGCAGCTTTCAACTTTGCCTTATAGCTGGTGCCGTTCTGTGCAGCCTGATGTTCAATATAGCTCTTGCCCTTGTCCTGTCCTGGGATGATGACAGACAGACCGTGTTCCTTGCAAAGCCGGTCCGAAGTGCGGCGGATATAGTGATAACTCCGCTTGTTGGAATGATAGTGCTTGTGATCCGCAAAGCTGACCGTATTGAAAATCAGGTGGTTATGAACATGATCTTTGTCTATGTGGGTGGTAAGGACAAATTCATACTTGCCGCCCAGGATTTCTTTTGCAAGTTCCATGCCTATTTCATGGGCCTGTTCCGGCGTAACCTCCCCAGGCTGAAAGGCTTGGATCAGATGGCGACCCAGGTTCGTTCCCTTGTCGATGGCATGGCGGCGGGTCCAGGAAAATTCGATATCCGCAGTTTCGGCGGCACAGCCATAGGAAGAAACAAGCAGCTTTCCGTCCGTCTTTTCCGGGTTGCAGATATAGTCAATGGCTGCTTTCAGCGTTGATTTGATAGGATGTGTCTTTGTAACTGCCATATCTCGTCCAGCCTTTCCCGTATCTCGTCCATGTCGGCCTGATACGCAGGACCTCCGGCGTTGATCCGCTTGGCGATCTGGTTGATGTTCCGGCCGATGGCAGAAAGCTCTTTGGTAAATGCCTTGATATCTGCGGTGTCCGTATAGATGATATATCCGTCAATCGCCATCTTTCGGAGGTAGGCACCATATCTGCGTGTGGGGAGCTGGCTCATTTTCTCGTCTATGAGCCGTTTTTCATCCTCCGTAACATAGAATTTCATTTGGATATTCCGTTTTCGATTTGCCATGCGCCGCCTCCGTTCTTTATAAGGGTTTGGGACTATCCCAACAAGCAATTTTGAATTTTCGGGCAAGGGACCTAAAAATCTCAAAATCCGCAAGCGGGTACTCGCTTGCTGTGCTTGCTACCGTATCTTATCCCTACTTATAAAGCGTTTCGGAAATCTCAAAATGCCCGCAAAATAAGAAAAACAGAGGATGTTCAGACACCCTCCGTTTCTTCATTCGGCTTTTCAATTTTTAAGGCCCCGTCAATGGCACCTTCGATAATCGGCAGGTATTCTTCAGGGCAAAGCTTCAGCTTGTGGCTGACCCGCTGCCGCTGATCGCTTTCTTCCCGCATGATCTCCGGGTTAAAATACCGTTCCACGGGAAGTCCGCAGACCTTAATCAACTGGATCATCACGGGCAGGCTCGGAATCGCACCTTGATTCTCAATGTTGGCAAGATACCGCCATTCAATCCCAACCATTTCTGCCAATGTTTTTCGTGCCAGACGCTTTGCCTCTCGTGCGGCTTTGACATCTGCACCGAAGGTTTCAAAACCGGGACAATCTTCAACCTTTGCCATATAGCATCACCCTATTACATTGTATAATTCATACTTTGCCCGTGGAATGTTGCTATATGCAGGTTGATTGAAGTTTATAATTCATATATTACATCTTATATTTTTCAAGAACAGGAATTACAATAGAAGGGAAATGAAAAAAGTAAAAGAAAAATTTCTAAAGTTAAATCCTTTTGGGTTACTCAGTTGTATATTAAGTGTAAGGCGTTTTACACATGGAAGGCGGTGACACGGTATCGAAGATTTCATACTAATTAAAAAAATCCAGTCGGGTGACACAGATGCATTTGAGATAATTGTCCGAAAATATTATCAGTCAATTTATCTATTTTGTTGTCGGCGATTGAACGGCGATCCAGATACCGCCGCAGATATTACACAAGATGTTTTCTTGAAATTGTTGGAGAATATTCAATCAATACGAAAGATCGGGAAATTTCAAAACTACCTGCTAACGATTGCTGTTAATACCTGTAACAATTATACTAAGAAAGCAAAACCCCTGTATATGGATTTAGAAACTCTTGAAGATATAGAAGATACTGATAATGCCTTTGAAAAAATTGAGCTTAACGAACTTAAAGCGCAAATTCAATATGCAATCAACACATTACCGGACTATCAAAAAGAGGTCATCATTTTACGATTTTATTATGATTTGAAAATCCGAGAGATTGCAACCATTACAAAAGCTAGTGTTTCTACTGTAAAATCTAGGCTCCAACAGGGGATTAAAAAACTGGAACGATATTTGGCTGATTTTAGAGGAGGCGATAATGTATGACCCAAAAACAAAATGGTGTATTAGAATGGTTGCAGAGTTGTGAAACGCCTGCTCCATCTGAACCTAAAATTAAAGCAGTAATCGTAGCTGGAAAAAGTTACATGAATAGTTCTGAATTCAATAAAAATTCAATGCGAGATATTATATTGAACCAACTTCAATTTCTGCCGCTTTCTTTCTGGATTGTTCAAATAATACTCACTATATGTGCAGTATTATTAGCATGTATCCTGGGCCAATGGAGGGTTCCATTTTATTATCCATTGACAATCCTTGCAGTTATGGTTCCATTCCTTGCGTTATTAGGTGCAATAGAAATATCTAAAAGCAACATCTATGGTATGTGGGAAATTGAACAGTCTAGTAGAACAACGCTGGTAAAAATTGTAGCAGGTCGTATGCTGATTATTGGAGTAATCAACCTTTTCCTAATAACAGTCATTTTAATTTCAATGGCATATATTTACCAGAAATCAATGATTGAAATGGTGTTGTATGGTTTGATTCCATTTAATATTTCTTGCACTTGTTATCTTTTTATATGTGCGAAAAGCAGGACAAACGATAGCTTGTATCATTTAATCGCTTGTATGATTTTTCTTTCTGGAACATTTTCTCTTGTACTCCATCAGCGATTTATATTTGAAGCGTCTATGTTCTGGGGATGGATTGGATTTTATGTGTTATCCATTATCCTATTAGGGAAAACACTTCAACTGTACTTGAAAAAAGAAAAAATGATTGGAGAATTGATATGGAACTTACAATAAATGATCTTTCAAAAGAATATGGAAGAAAAAAAGCTGTAAATCATTTCAGCGCAAAATTAACAAATGGTGTTTATGGTCTACTCGGGGCAAATGGTGCGGGCAAGACAACTTTGATGCGAATTATTTGCGATGTCCAAACTGAAACGAAAGGAGCCATTTTTTTTAACGGGAAAAACATTCATGATTTGGGCGAGAAATATCGTAATATCTTAGGCTACCTGCCACAAAATTTTGGCTATTATCCTAACTTTACAGCGTATAAATTTTTGATGTATATCTCTGCAATAAAGGGGCTGCCGCCTAAAAAAGCCCATAATCGCACAATGGAGCTGTTGCAGGTTGTTGATCTGCTCACACAGAAAAACGAAAAAATCAAAACTTTTTCCGGCGGTATGAAACAACGCTTGGGAATTGCTCAAGCATTACTAAACGATCCCCGTATTTTGATTTTGGATGAACCTACAGCTGGACTTGACCCGAAAGAGCGGGTGCGGTTTAGAAATCTGATTAGTTCTTTGGCAGAAAATAGAATTGTAATTTTGTCCACTCACATTGTTTCTGATGTTGAATATATCGCAAATGAGATTCTGATTATGAAAAATGGCGAGTTAATTCAACATGGTTCTCCAGAAGAAATTTTGAAGCCGATTGAAAAATGTGTTTGGGAATGTGATGTATCTCGAAAAGAGGCCGAAGAATTAGAATTGAACTATGTAACAGCAAATCTGAAACATAATAATGGTGCAGAACGGCTGAGGATTATTTCTCAAGAAGCACCATGCAGAACCGCTTGGAATGTTGATCCAACATTGGAAGATTTGTATTTATACTATTTTACGGAGGTATCCGAGCATGAATGAAATGATAAAAGCAGAACGAAATAAAATATGTTCGAGAAAGCAAACACGAATGTTGTTTTTAGCTGGTGTGGTTCTTATCGTTGCCTATTTTTTCTTTTTTCAATTTAATTATCAAAATGTTTTCTATGATTATGACCTTGAAAAAATGGCATTAGCAAGCGGTTTTACAGCCATTGAACAACGGAAGGAAGTAGCAGAAATATTTGAAGGAAAACTCTCTCAAAATACATTACTTACTATGCAAGAAAAAATCGACCAAGCAAAACAAGCAACTGTTGGACAAGATGAAAATTCTGCTTTTTCTGCTGTTCATGTTTATCGTGACCAAGCGGCGATTCTGGAATATTTGACAAATTCTGATGGTAGTTTTAAGTCACTCGAAACAGCATATCCAAATAGTCCAACTGTGACTTTAGGATATTGTGATGGCTGGGATAAGCTATTATCTGGAATGGGGAGCATCTTGTCCATAATGATATGTTTAATTGTTGTAATCACTCTATCTCCTGTTTTCTCAGAAGAGTATGCACTTCATACAGATAGCATTATTTATTCGGCTCGGTATGGCCGAACCAAACTCACAACTTCAAAAATTATAGCGGCCTTGGAAGTTGTAATTGGCACATACCTCTTGTATTTACTGCTAAATTTAGTTCTGTATGGCTGTACCTATGGGTTACAGGGGTGGAATGTAAGCATTCAATCTTCATTACATTATGCTTCTTCAATATATAATTTGACCTTTTTGCAAATGTTCTTTATATTCGTAAAGCAGATTTCCTGAAAGAAGATCTTCATGCCTACGATAACGACATTAGTTATGGCGATATATGAATATCTATTTTTATATCTTTACAGAAAAAGTCCACCAGTACGATGCGCAGTGCATCATGACTGGTGGACTTTTTGTTTCTTAAAGGATCAGTATATTGTATTGCAACAAAAGAAACCCACAGCAGTTCACTCAGAACCGTCAATGGGCTTCTTTTTCATTATATCAATCAAGCTCCGCTTTTTTTATCATCTCTTGCTGGTCAATCAAGACATCAATCATCTTTCCTACGGTTATCAATGTTGTTACATTACACTTTTTCAGTTTTGCAGCAATCTCATCATCGATGATGCTGTCGCATTTTGCATATGGGGTATCCAGCAAAAAATAGTCAAAGTTCTTTTCCAAGACGAATGCCAGTTTTAGAAGCATTGCCAAAGAAACTTTCGTCTGTCCAACTTCAACATGGCTCATATGATTGTTCGAGCAACCAACCAACGCACCCAAGTCTGCTTGGCTGTATCCCTTCTCCTGGCGAGCAGCTTTAATGCGCTGACCGATTTTTATATAGTCAACTTCCGGTTGCATTTCAATCACCTCCATGCTGTGTATGATTCTGCTATACATTATAAAATGTACCAAAAATCTCAACAACCAACATTGGGTGCAAGTTGCATTTATAAATGCAATATGATAAAATTTTATAGGCAGATTGCATTAAATGATAGAATGAAAAGAACCCCAAGACGACAATATGAGCTATCTTGAGGTTCTTTAAAATAAAAAATTCGTAGAGTACATTACTCCACGAATCGCATTCTTCTCTGTTTTTTTTAATTTACATCTCTATTTTACAAGTTGTCGCACTGTTTGTCAATATGTTAGGGACATAAAACACGAGGTTTTGCGCAAAAATCCGTCTTAGGAAGTTCCAAAGTCACAATTTGCCGTCAGAATTATAGTCATATTGAAGGAGGTGTACCTTATGGCACGAAAAGGAGAAAATATTTACAAAAGGAAAGACGGCAGATGGGAAGGAAGATACATTAAGTCCCGATCTTCTACAGGCAAAGCCAATTACGGTTATGTTTATGCAAAATCATATCGAGAAGTCAAAGCAAAACTTATCAGTCAAAGTTCGTGCACGAGTAATTCTGTCACTGTCGATCCAGAAATTAGCTCAGATCAATTTGAACAGGTTGCTATGGAATGGTTTCAAGCTATATGTCCTAAAGTGAAAGAATCTACAAGCAACAAATATAGGAATCTTCTCAACTCGTATATACTTCCTGTGTTCGGAAGCAAACAATTGCGTGATATAACACACGAGTTTATTGAAACGCAGTGTAATTTTTTCCTTGTTTCTGGTGGATTAAAGGAGAATGGACTTTCCTCTAAAACTGTTTCAGATATTTTATCTCTAATTCGAAATATCTTACAATTTGCCACCCGAAACGGGAAAGCCATTTCTTGTGACGCACGATCTATACAGATAAAACGTCAAACGAAGGAAATGAGAGTTTTGAGTCGTGCTGAACAGGAAAAATTATGCCAATACTTGTATTCTAATCTTGATTCCTGCAATATTGGTATATTAGTATGTTTATTCACTGGTCTCAGAGTAGGTGAAATTTGTGCGTTGCGATGGGAAGATGTTTCATTCTCAGATTACACAATCCATGTGCATCAAACGCTCCAGAGAATCCAAGATAGAACCAACAGTGAATGCAAGACAAGGATTGTTGTTACCACACCCAAAAGTGCTTGCTCCATCCGTACTATTCCAGTACCCCATGGCTTAATGACTATTCTTACAGCACACAAAGCTTCTTCTACTGGCTACATTCTAACCAATAGCGATCAGAATCCATTAGAACCAAGAACCATGCAAAATCATTTCAAGAAGGTATTGAAAAACAGCGGAATCAACTCCGCAAATTATCACTCGTTACGTCATACATTTGCTACAAGGTGCATAGAGCTTGGATTCGATGTAAAAAGTCTCAGCGAGATATTGGGTCATGCCAGCGTGAATATTACAATGAATCGCTATGTACACCCATCCATGGATTTAAAAAAAGAAAATATGCAACGGCTTTCTGATTTATTAGCCGTCAAATAAATTGTCAACACCGTCAAATAATGCTGAGTTTTCAGTGTTTGGCGGTGTTTTTTCGTGGAGTAATGTACTCTACGAAAGAGTATACCCAGGAGGAGATTTATTGATTCAATTTGTAGGGCGAGATGCTTATAAGCAGTTTTGGAATTTTAGTAAAGATGAGAAAGAGAACTTGGCCACTCAATTGGCGATTGAGTTACCCGCACTCAGAGGAAAAGTTGGTGCATCACAAGAAGAAATTGCTTCGGCTGTTGGTATTTCACGACAAACTTATAGTGCCTACGAAAATCGGACACGCCCAATTCCATGGAGTTTATATCTAGCACTATTGTTTTATTTTGATTACATTCCAAGTACACATTATATGATTCGCCAGCTTGAATTATTCCCAAATGAAAGAAGTTATGGAAATAAGACTTAGAAGCAAACTTAAGAGTGTGTTGATAGTGCATTATCTTAAAATTTTGTATAATAGGAATTGAAGTTAAATTAGATGCTAAAAATTTGTAATTAAGAAGG
>OODM01000673.1_pt1 | contig 19533 bp, 15 predicted proteins | sample 1671471 | NCBI WGS metagenome assembly OODM01 (sample SAMN06348160, study PRJEB24527) | human gut metagenome | biome: human gut; feature: ankylosing spondylitis patient; material: feces | host: Homo sapiens | place: China | collected 2015-10 | reverse complement strand
GAGGTATCGGTTATGACCGATGATTTTAACGAGTTCTTTGATGACAACACGCATTGGGTCGAACAGGGGTCAGAACCAATGCGCGGGGCCGAGCCGCCAGAACCGCCGAAATCCCGCAGGGAGATGCGCAAGCGACGTGCACAGCGCAGGCGCAAGCGTATCAGTGGCATTATCATCGCTATCGCCATCGTCGCCCTGCTTATCGGCGGCGGCTATTTCGGCGTAACCAAGCTCATCGCATGGCGCGACAGCCGGAGCAACCAGTCGACGGCCATCGCGGACTATCCGGGACCGGGCTATGGCGAGGTCGAATTCACCGTGAGCGAGGGCCAAGGCGCGGCGGAGATCGCCGATAATCTGCTCAAGGCCGAAGTCATCAAGTCTACTGCCGCGTTCACCAGCGTGGTCAACGCCAATAGCACGACACTCTATCCGGGAACGTTCACATTGAAGAAGCATATGGCCGCATCCAAAGTGATCGACGTTCTCTCCGACACCAACCAGGCGGCGGGCTTCCTCGAGGTTCGTCCCGGTGAACGTGCCACCGATGTGTTCGCCAACGCCGCGAAGCTTTCCGGCATTGCCCAAAGCGAATTCGACACGATTATCAAGAACAAGGGTAAGGATATTCTGCCCAATGAAGCGGGCGGTAGCTTTGAGGGATGGCTGGAGCCGGGAACCTACAACGTCAAGAGCATGAAGAGCGCTTCGGAAATCCTCAAGGCCATGGTCGATAAGCGTATCGCCAAGTTGGATGAATTGGGCGTGCCGGCCGGCAGTGACCGCGAACGGGTGATGATCATCGCCTCTATCGCCGAGGCCGAGGTCAACAAAGCCGATTACTACGGCAAAGTGACGCGAGTCATCGAGAACCGTTTGGAGCAGGGCATGTCGTTGGGCATGGATTCCACCGTGGCCTATGGCAATAACGTCAAGCCCGCGCAGGTGACCACCGAGATGACCCAAGACGAGTCCAACCCGTACAACACGTACAAGATCTCCGGCCTGCCGCCTACGCCGATCAGCAATCCCGGCGATAACGCCATTCAAGCGGCACTGCACCCCGAAGGCGGCAATTGGCTGTACTTCTGCACGGTCAATCTGGACACCGGCGAAACCAAGTTCGCCGCAACCGCCGATGAACATGACCAGAACGTGGCCGAACTACGCAAGTGGCAAGCCGAAAACCAGTAGTCATCCCGTTAACTTCCTTCGCTTGGGGAAGCTGATCGGACGTTGGTCTCTTCATTGGCTCCCTCGCCGAGGGGAGCTGTCCGCAAAAAAGCGGACTGAGGGGAGCACTGCAGGGAATGTAACGCTCAACTTAAGCCCGGGGCTCCCGCGAAGCGGATGAAAGAAATCTAGGACAACACCCCAACAGCCACCGCCACAATCGCGCCCGCCAATATCACCGGCACATACGGCACCTTGCCCGCATGTGCCGGTGATGTGCGTTGTGGGTCGAATCGCGTCCACAAGGCAATCCATGTGATGCCGGCAACGCCCATCGCCAGCCACCAGACCACCACAGGCAACAGGCCAAACAGTCCGACAGACAATCCCATAGGTATCAAGGCGGTCACATCGCCGAATCCCAATGACCGAGGCACCAGCAACGCCAACGCGAACTGGATCAGGCAACATAGCACGGTGAACAACAGCGCCTGCAACAGCACGAACAGGTCGTTCACCACCACTCCATACGCGAAATCGGCGGCCAGCTGAAGCAACGCGCCCGCAGCCACCCACGCGATCGGCACCCGCCGATGACGAACATCCTCAATGGACAGTGCAAGCCCACATAGCAGACCGGGTAGCGTGAACAGGTATGGCATGGCTTAACATTAACCCCTAGCTAGACGTACACATAGACGTACACACATGAAACGAGGGAAGTTATGCTGCGTTGGCAGACGGCAGGGGAGTCTCACGGAGAAGCATTGGTGGCCATGATTGAAGGGTTGCCGGCCGGCGTGCGTATTAGCACGGACGATATCGTTTCCGCACTGGCACGCCGTCGACTTGGATATGGTCGCGGTGCCCGCATGAAGTTCGAGCAAGACAAGGTCCGTCTGCTGACCGGTGTACGCCACGGCCTGACCCTCGGCTCGCCGGTGGCCATCGAAATCGCCAACACCGAATGGCCGAAGTGGACCGAGGTCATGAGCGCCGATGCACTCGACCATGACCTGCCGCGCGAAGGCCGCAATGCGCCGCTGAGCCGCCCGCGCCCGGGCCACGCCGATCTGACCGGCATGCGCAAGTATGGTTTTGACGACGCCCGCCCGGTACTGGAGCGCTCCAGCGCCCGTGAGACCGCCTCCCGTGTGGCTTTGGGCGAGGTGGCCAAGCAGTTCTTGGATCAGGCGTTCGGCATCCGCACCGTAGCCCACGTGGTGGCGCTTGGTGGCGTGCAGACCAACCCCGACCTGCCTCTGCCCACCCCCGACGATCTGGAAGCGCTTGATGCCTCGCCTGTCCGTACGCTGGACAAAGAGGCCGAAGCCCGCATCATCGAACGCATCAACGAGGCCAAGAAGGCCTCCGATACGTTGGGCGGCGTGATTGAAGTGCTGGCTTACGGTGTGCCTGCCGGCATCGGCACGTATGTGGAGTCCGACCGCCGACTGGACGCGGCTCTGGCCTCCGCGATCATGGGCATTCAGGCGTTCAAGGGTGTGGAGATCGGCGACGGCTTCCTGGAAGCCTCCCGCCCCGGTTCGCAGGCGCACGATGAGATCGTGGTCAACGCCGACGGCCGCATCGACCGTCTGTCCAACCGCGCAGGCGGCATTGAAGGCGGTATGTCCAATGGCCAGGTGATTCGCGTACGCGGTGCCATGAAGCCGATTCCGTCCATCCCCAAGGCCCTGCGTACGGTCGACGTGCTGACCGGCGAATCCGCACAAGCCATCAACCAGCGTTCCGACAGCACCGCCGTGCCTGCGGCATCCGTGGTGGCCGAGGCCATGGTGCGTCTGACTTTGGCGAAGTACGCGCTGGATAAGTTCGGTGGAGACAGTGTTGCCGAAACACGGCGCAACCTTGAGTCGTATCTCGCCTCGTGGCCGGAGCACATGCGCTGAACGAAGGGCGTATGGTTTCGTGACGACTGCCGCGGAACCATCAGCAACTGTACTCACCAATCGTCGAGAGGATTCGTAGATTATGACCGCACGCCCCCGCGCCGTCATCATCGGCATGATGGGAGCCGGCAAAACACGTGTCGGTAAGGAAGTGGCGCATATGTTGCGTCTGCCGTTCGCCGATGCCGATGTGGAGATCGAACGTGAAGTGGGCATGAAGATTCCCTCCTACTTCGAGGAATACGGTGAGCCGGCATTCCGCGAGGTCGAGGCCGATCTCATCGCCGATATGCTTGAGGATTTCGACGGTATCTTTTCGCTGGGCGGTGGCGCTCCCATGACGCCATCCACCCAGCATGCCCTCGCCTCCTACATCGACCATGGCGGTCGTGTGGTCTACCTTGATGCCGATCCGGCGGAAGCCATGGAACGCGCGAACCGTGGGGGAGGCCGGCCCATGCTCAATGGCAACGCCAACTCCCGTTGGGAAAAACTGTTCAAGCAGCGTGACCCAGTATTCCGCGAGGTCGCCAACGTTCATGTCCATACCCGGGGGCTTACGCCTCAGGGCGCAGCGAAGAAAGTGATTGATATGGTATCTGAGCGAGCAGTGCATGTTACCGGAGCGGCAATTGAGCCGTATGATGTGGTCATTGGCGAAGGTGCCATGAACCATCTGGTCGACGTGCTGGGACCCAAACCCGCCAAAATCGCGCTTATCCACACTCAGCCGGTGCAGCGACACTCCGATCGCGCCCGCGCCCTGTTGCGTCAGGGCGGCTATGAGGTTTCCGACATCGTGATTCCGGATGCCGAACCCGGCAAGACCATTACCGTGGCCAACGGCATTTGGGAACGCCTTGGCGACGAAGGTTTCACCCGATCCGATGCCGTGGTGGGGCTTGGCGGCGGTGCCGCAACCGATTTGGCCGGTTTCGTGGCTGCCACGTGGATGCGCGGCGTGCGCTATGTAAACTGCCCGACCTCGCTGCTGGCCATGGTCGATGCCTCCACCGGTGGCAAAACCGGCATCAACACCCCGCAGGGCAAGAACCTCGTCGGCTCGTTCTACACGCCTGCCGGTGTGCTGGCCGACACCAAGACGCTGGCTACGCTGCCCAATGACATCTTCATCGAGGGTCTCGGCGAAGTCGCCAAATCCGGTTTCATCCGCGACCCCGAAATCCTGCATATCCTCGAAGACCACGCAGCTGAACTGCGCGCTTTCGACGGCTCTACATTCCTCGGCTCGCCGCTCGAAGACGTGGTTGCCGAGCTCATTGAGCGCACGGTAAAGGTCAAGGCCTACCACGTCTCCTCCGATTTGAAGGAGAAGGGTCTGCGTGAATTCCTCAACTACGGGCACACGATGGGCCATGCCATCGAAAAGCTCGAGCATTTCCGCTGGAGGCATGGCAATGCGGTGGCCGTCGGTATGGTGTATGCCGCCGAGCTGGCCCATCTGATCGGTTACATCGATCAGGATCTGGTTGACTATCACCGCTCGTTGCTCGCTTCGATGGGTCTGCCGACGTCGTGGAATGGCGGCTCGTTCGACGACGTGCTCGCATTGATGCATCGCGACAAGAAGGCCCGCGGCAATGAGCTGCGCTTCGTGGTCCTCGACGAGATTGGTCACGTCGTACACCTCGACAACCCGCCCGCCGAAGCCGTGGAAGAAGCATTCCGTCGTATCCAGCAGTAATTGAACGGCCGTAGGCCGTGCCGTTCGCCATCCCCTCAGAAAAAAGTACTTGGCTCCCCTCTAACGGAGGTACCCCGGAGTCGGATTTACCTTCTACCTCCCTCTGATGAGGGAGGTGCCCCGAAGGGGCGGAGGGAGAGAAGCACAAACAAAAGGAGTCCCAATGACCAAAGTCATCGTTGTCAATGGCCCTAACCTCGGACGTCTCGGCGTCCGCCAGCCCGACGTCTACGGTCGTCAAGACCTCGACACCCTGCGCAAGCTCTGCACCGAATGGGGCAAGGACCTCGGCCTCGAAGTCGAGGTGCGCCAGACCGACGACGAAGCCGAAATGGTGCACTGGATGCACCAAGCCGCCGACGAGAAAACCCCGGTGGTCATGAACCCCGCCGCCTTCACGCACTATTCGTATGCTCTCGCCGACGCCGCGCACATGGTCATTGACGAGAACCTGCCGCTTATGGAAGTCCATATTTCCAACCCGTCCGCCCGCGACGAGTTCCGCAAGCGTTCCGTAATCAGCCCTGTGGCCACCGGCACCATCACCGGCATGGGTTTCTACGGCTACAAGCTCGCGCTCGATGCTGTGGCGCACTTGCTGAGCGAATAGAACCAAGCCCTCCAGCCAATCCCGGGTAGCAGTCGACGTTGCGCCCGGGATTCCTGTTACCTGAGGAAACCATAAGCGTCCAAGTAAAGGAAGCCATGACTCTCGCCGTCACGGAACGTGATCTCGTCGATGCCGCGTCACGCTGGTTTGACGCCCACCGCGCACAGTTCGTCGATGAGCTGTGTGAGCTGCTGCGCTACCCGTCGGTTTCCGACGAATCGGACCCGAATCCTCGTCCGGGCGCGCCTTATGGACCCGAAGTACGCCGTGTATTCGACCATATGCTGGCCAAGGCAGGACGAGACGGGCTGCCTACGCGCGACTACACCGGCCACGTCATGGAAGTCGTTTATCCACAGGAGAACGTGGAGACCGACCGTGACATCGCCTTCGTCGACCACCTCGACGTAGTCCCCGCCGACGACGGTTGGACGCACGATGCCTTCGATCCGCAGGTTATTGGCGATATTGTTATCGGTCGCGGCTCATTGGACAATAAAGGCGTCGCGCTGACCAGCTATTTCCTACTCCGTTTCTTCAAGGAACACGACCACCGTTTCCGCCACCGCGTACGTATACTGTTCGGCGGCTCCGAAGAGATCGCGCTCAACGACATCAAATGGTTCGTCGCCAACATCGGCGCGCCGTACCAGGCCATCGTCACCGATGGTCCCTTCCCGGTGAACAATATCCAAAAAGGGCTGCTCGATGTGGATGTCGAACTGCCGGTCGGGCCGCAATTGCGCGGTTGGCATGCCGGCACCGCCACTAACACGGTTCCCGGGGCCGCCGCAATCACCCTCACCGGCGTCGACGAATCTACCGTGCGGCAAGCATTCTGCCAGAGCGGCAACATCGCTCCAGATATCGCCGAGCGATTGCATATCAACGCAACAGCGCAAGGCGTCACGATTGAGGCCACCGGTGTCGCCGGTCATGCCTGCCAGCCGTCCGGTACCGTAAACGCTATAGCGGTGCTCACTACGGCGCTTGCCCGGTCCGGTCTGCTCGAAGGCCGTGACCTCACTGCAGCGCAGGCGATTGCCCAATGGACAAAAGACTCATATGGCACCGGCTTGGGTATCGATTGCGAGAATGCGGAAAGCGGACCGACTACCGCCAATGGTGGTTTGATTATACCGGCGAATGAGTTCGCTGAAGCAGACAAGGTATTAGGCGCGGTATCAGGTGAGACTTCTGAAGATGCCATCGTATTGCACTTCGACATCCGTTATGCGGTAGGCCAGGCACACGAACAAATCATCGAGCGTATTCAAGCACAAGCCGAAGCGGCGGGCGGCCGCATTGTCGACATCCTTAACGATGACCCATACTACGTGCAGGCTGACGACCCGCGTGTCCAGTTGCTCACCGCAACCTACAACGACGTGCTCGGTTGCGAGGCTCGACCCGTGGCTGTCGGCGACGGCACCCACGCCCGCTTTATCCCGCGCGCACTCAACTTCGGTCCCGAATTCCATGCCGACCATGTGCCGGCGGTCGACGGCATCGACCTGGAGACCCCGCCATTCATCGCACCAGGTGCCGGCAACGCGCACGGCGCCGATGAATGGGCCTCGCTGAAAAACCTGAAAACAGCGTTTGTCCTATATGCGTTAGGCCTAGTGCGTCTCGACCAATACCTGCAATAGCTGGCGGATAAGACGTTTGACGTGATTATGACCTTGCGTATGCTTTTTGACGAGCCTACTATTCGTATTGTTCAAGTACGCCATGTCGGGGCCGACGCGTCTGGTGAACACGCCGGGTCATACACGGATGATAGAGTGAAATTCCATGGTTAGAAGAACACATGGTAATTCTCAAGAACACGTCACCAAGCATATTTTCGTCACTGGCGGCGTTGTCTCCTCTCTCGGCAAGGGCCTGACCGCATCTTCGCTCGGTCGTTTGCTGCGCAGCCGCGGTATCCATGTTCTGCAGCAAAAGCTCGATCCGTACATCAACGTCGACCCGGGCACCATGAACCCGTTCCAGCATGGTGAGGTCTACGTGACCGAAGACGGTGCCGAAACCGATCTCGACATCGGCCACTACGAGCGTTTCCTCGACGTCTTCCTGAGCCAGAAGGCCAACGTCACCACCGGTCAGATCTATCAGGAAGTGCTGCGCAAGGAGCGCGCCGGCGAATACCTCGGCCAGTGCGTGCAGGTTATCCCGCACATCACCAACGAAATCAAGTCTCGTATGCGCGCCCAGGCTTCCGATGACGTGGATGTGATCATCACCGAAATCGGTGGTACCGTCGGCGACATCGAGTCCCAGCCCTTCCTTGAGGCCGCCCGCGAAGTGCGCCGCGATCTCGGCCCGGACAACTGCATGTTCGTGCACGTTTCCCTGGTGCCGTACATTTCCGCCGCCCACGAGCTCAAGACCAAGCCCACCCAGCACTCCGTGATGATGCTGCGCCAGCTCGGCATTTCCCCGGACGCCCTCGTGCTGCGCTCCGACCGCCCGCTCAATCAGTCCATCAAGGACAAGATCTCCCTGATGTGCGATGTCGATGCCGAAGGCGTGGTCAACTGCGTGGATGCGCCGAGCATCTACGATGTGCCGAAGATCCTGTTCGAGGAGGGCCTCGACGCCTATGTGGTGCGTGAGCTCGGCCTGCCGTTCCATGACGTCGATTGGGACGAATGGGCCGACCTGCTGGAGCGTGTGCACCACCCCAAGCACGAGGTCAACATCGCCATCGTCGGCAAGTACATCGATCTGCCGGACGCCTACCTGTCTGTCACCGAGGCCATCAAGGCCGGCGGCTTTGCCAACTGGGCCAAGGTCAACGTCAAGTGGGTTGCGGCCGATCGTTGCGAAACCACCGAAGGTGCGGCCGCCGCTCTCGACAACGTCGACGGCATCGTGATCCCCGGCGGCTTCGGCATCCGCGGCATCGACGGCAAGATCGGCGCTCTGAAGTTCGCCCGTGAAACCAAGCTGCCTGCCCTCGGCCTGTGCCTGGGCCTGCAGTCCATGGTCATCGAATACTCCCGCCACGTGCTGGGCATTGAAGACGCGAACTCTTCCGAGTTCGAGCCCGATTGCGCCAACCCGGTGATCGCCACCATGGAAGAGCAGAAGGACATCGTGGCCGGCAAGGGCGACATGGGCCACACCATGCGTCTTGGCTCCTACCCGGCTGAGCTGGAGGAAGGCTCGCTGGTCGCCGAACTGTACGGCACCACGCATGTCACCGAGCGTCACCGCCACCGTTACGAAGTCAACGTGGCCTACAAGGATCGTCTGCGCGAAGGCGGCCTGCGCATCTCCGGCCAGAGCCCGGACGGCGAGCTCACCGAGTTCGTGGAACTGCCGCAGGACGTGCACCCGTTCTATGTGGCCACCCAGGCTCACCCGGAGTTCAAGTCTCGCCCGACCAAGCCGCACCCGCTGTTCGCCGGCCTGGTCAAGGCCGCGCTCGACCATCAGGCGGCGCGCTGACGCACTTTCGTGCCGTGCATAATATCGCGGCATGATGTGCTGGCTGCCGTCATCGGCGTAGTGCAAGACATACGGTAAAGACGTGGTGGCGAAATATCTAATGATGTTTCGCCACCACGTCTTTTTTGTTGTATGAGCAGCATGCAGCATGATGTATTGGAAGGCGACGGTAAAAAATTACCGTTTCTATGGTGTGTTGGTAGTATGCAGATAACGCTTAGTAGGCCATCGCAGAAAGACCGACCATGACCGAACACCTTGATGACTCGACCCAGCAGTTTGCGCCTCTGTTTGGTGCGAATAATGCCGTCAGCGGCACTGTGGCAGACAGTGTGGATGCTGCTGCATCAGATTCCATTCAGGGCGATGAGATGAGGAGGCGCCGCATCTGGCCGTGGGTGGTGATTGCTTGTCTGCTGGTTGCCTTGGGGGCTGCCTGTGGCGGCGGTGTTTGGTTCTTCCAAGATCACGTGCTGCCTGGCACAACGCTATGGGGAAATTCAGTTACCGGCAAAACCGAGCAGGAGATTGTCGACCTAATCAACGACCAGGTCGACAACACCGCGGTACGAGCGAAATACCAGGGGCAGTCGGCGACGTTCACGCTGAAAGATCTCGGCATCGAAGTTGATGGTGAAGCAATCGCATCCGATGTCATCAATGCCCAACGCGGTGACGCATGGTGGCAACAGTATGCGTTCTGGATTACGCATGATGTGGCCCCGCAAATCAATCCCGAGCTCGCTGATGGCAGTGTGGTAGATAAGGCGCTGAACATTGATGCACAAGAACCTGTTGACGCGCAAGTCGCATTGAACGATAACAACAGTGGCTTCAACGTTATTGCGGGAGAAAATGGCCAGGGAGCCAACGCCACCAGCATTGCGAAGCAAGCCATTTTCACAGTGGAGTCATTGGGCAGTGTCCAGCCACAGACCGTTCGGGTGGAACTCGACGTAACCGAACCGACGATTACCAATGCAATTGCCGATGAGGCGAAAACCACGCTGGAAACCCTAGTGAACAATGCCGTGGCCATCAAGGTGGCGGATAAAGACATCGCCACCGTGAATGCGTCCATGCTGGGTTCGGCCATGCGCATCGACGCCAACCAGCAGTCAAAGCTGAAAGACAATGAAGTACGTAATGGCTACGTGGTCTTTGATGCCGATAAGCTGCAGCAATACTATGACGAGCAAATCAAGCCGAATCTCAAATTGGAACGTGAAGACAAGAAGGTCGTCGTCAATAATGCTGGCGAGGTGCTGAGCACTGAAACAGAAGGCCATGATGGCATTGTGATTGCCGATGGCGCGGATACGGAGGTTGGTGCTCGCTTGGCTCAGGTGCTGGCCACGGGAACTGGCTCAGTGAATGTGGACGGCAAGGTAGATCCCAAACAGGAAGTCAAGGTCACTCATCGCGTGGCGATTGACCTGTCCGACCGTAAGCTCTATGCCTATGAGAATGACACGGTGGTCAAGACATTGAATGTCGTGGTCGCGGAGGGCAACGACAACGTCACCGGCGAATGCGTTGGCATGATGTGTACGCCGACAGGTGACTTCAACGTATGGCAAAAGTTGCCCAGTCAAGATATGAGCGGCACGCTGAATCTTGCCGATGGCACGGTGGAAACATGGGATGTCAAAGACGTGGGCTTCGTCAATTACTTCTCCTCCGGTTGCGCAATCCACCGTATTGCCGGCGGATATGTAGCGGATGCCGTAATGCCCTCCATTGCCAACGGATCTCATGGTTGCGTGGGTATCGGATGGGATGTGGCCGAATGGTTCTACAACTGGTGCAATATGGGCACGAGCGTGCATATCCAAGTGTGATATGCAACAGTGTGATATGTAACAAATACGGCATGCAGTGGTGCGACACATAATGCCGCATACGCGATGTTCGGTGTGCATGGGACAAGCTTGCCCGGCTCCAATATCGCTGTATCGCATTCGTGTAATCAAGCCCACAGCCAATATGCGTCAGGGCGGCTAGTGTTTGCACTTGGGTTCTGCTAGGTTTTCATAGGATTAAGTGTGATACAAGGAAGGCAGGATGGTGACCGAAAACACAGCACCAAACGCCGCCGCTGACGTGGAGATGAGCCAGTATGTGGCTGATCGTACCCGCGTCAACGAGGACAAGATCAAGAAGGATGACGAGATCATCAGCCAGTTCGGCGACTACAACTATGGTTGGCATGATTCTGATGCCGCCGGCGAAGCCGCAAAACGAGGCATTGATGAGAACGTCGTACGCGCGATCAGCGCCGACAAAGGCGAGCCGCAGTGGATGCTCGACATGCGTCTGCGTGGATTCAAGGCGTTCCTCGAAAAGCCCATGCCCGATTGGGGTGTGGATCTCTCCGGCTTCAACGCAGACGACTTCAAGTACTACGTCAAGCCAATCGACAAGCAGGCGAAAAGCTGGGACGAACTGCCTGACGACATCCGCAACACCTACGATCGTCTCGGCATCCCGGAGGCGGAGAAGAACCGCCTCGTCTCCGGCGTGGCCGCTCAGTACGAGTCGGAGGTCATCTACAACTCCATCCAGGAGGACCTGAAGAAGCAGGGCGTCATCTTCGTCGACACGGACACCGCTGTGCGCGAATACCCTGAACTCGTCAAGAAGTACTTCGGCACCGTCGTGCCTCCGGAAGACAACAAGTTCGGTGCCCTCAACACCGCGGCATGGTCCGGCGGCTCGTTCGTATACGTGCCGAAGGGCGTGCATGTGGACATCCCGTTGCAGGCGTACTTCCGCATCAACACCCCGGCCATGGGTCAGTTCGAGCGCACGCTCATCATCGCGGACGAAGGCTCCTACCGTGCACTACGTGGAAGGCTGCACCGCCCCGATCTGGTCCGAGGACTCGCTGCACGCCGCCATCGTCGAGATCATCGTCGAAAAGCACGCCCGCGTGCGTTACACCACCGTGCAGAACTGGTCGAACAACGTCTACAACCTCGTCACCCAGCGTGCCTACGTGCGCGAGGGCGGCACGATGGAATGGGTCGACGGCAACATCGGTTCCAAGGCCACCATGAAGTACCCGGCCTGCATCCTCGCCGAACCGTACGCCAAGGCATCCACCATGTCCCTCGGCTTCGCCGGCAAGGGCCAGTACCAGGACACGGGGGCGAAGATGATTCACCTCGCCCCGCACACCAGCTCCACCATCGTCGCCAAGTCCATTTCCCGTGGTGGTGGCCGCTCCGCCTACCGCGGTCTGGTCAAAATCGTCAAGGGCGCGTACGGTTCGTCCAACTCGACCGTGTGCGATGCCCTGCTGGTCGACGACTTCTCCCGCTCCGATACCTACCCGCATGTCGACGTTCGCGAAGACGACGTTTCGATGGCCCACGAAGCCACCGTTTCCAAGATTTCCGAAGACCAGCTCTTCTACCTGATGAGCCGAGGTCTCACGGAGGAAGAGGCGCGAGGCATGATCGTGCGCGGCTTCGTCGAACCGATCAGCCGTGAGCTGCCGATGGAATACGCGCTTGAACTCAACAGACTTGTGGAACTTCAGATGGAAGGATCGGTGGGCTGATTCCGATGACCGACAACACAACACCCGTCAAGGAAATCAAGATTCCGGTCGCCGACCCCAACGACCCGTACGCGATTCCGGCCGCTATGCCGTCCTCCGTGGACCATGCCGTGCGCTCGTTCAACGCAGGCGACTACCCGGAGCCCAGCCGCAAGCAGGACGAATGGCGCTACACGCCTATCGAGCGCATCAACGAGTTCTTCACCGTGTTCAAGCCTTCCGGCGAAACGCAGATCGAAGTCTCCATGATTGACGGCTCGCCGTTGGCCGAAGGCGTGAAGCTCAGCCAGATCAAGCTCGGTGAGGGCCTGTCCGGCACTGTGTCCAAGCCCAACGACCGCGTCTCCGCAGTCGAATGGGAATCCGGCCGCACCGCAACCATTCTGGAACTGTCCGGTGAGATCGCCCAGCCCGTGCTCGTCAAGGTGCACGGCGCAGGGGAGGACCTCGACGCTTTCCATCTGGTGATCGCCGCCGCCGACAAGGCTCATGCGGACGTCGTCGTGGAACACGACGGTGACGCACGACTGGCCGAAGGCGTGGAAATCACCACCGGCAAGGACTCGCACGTCTCCACCACGTTCGTTCAGGAATGGGCCAAAACCGCCAAGCATGTGGCCAACCACCGCATCCACGTCGGCGAAGGCGCATCCCTGCGCCACTCCGTCGTGACCTTGGGCGGCGACATCGTCCGCATCCGCATGGATCAGGACTTCGGCGGCGAACAGGGCGACCTCAACATGCTCGGCATCTACTTCGTGGACCCCGGCGAGCACATCGAACACCGCACGATGGTGGTACACAACCACCCCGACTGCAAGTCCCGCGTGGTCTACAAGGGCGCGCTTGACGGCAAGGGCGCGCTTGACGGCAAGGGCGCGCACTCCACTTGGGTGGGCAACGCGCTCATCCAGCCCACCGCCCCCGGCACCGACTCCTACGAGCTCAACCGCAACCTGGTCCTGACCCCGGGCGCCATCGCCGATTCCGAGCCGAACCTCGAAATCGAAAACGGCAACATCATCGGTGCCGGTCACGCCTCTTCGGTGGGCCGCTTCGACGACGAGGAACTGTTCTACCTCGAATCCCGCGGCATCCCCGAAACCGACGCCCGCAAGCTCGTGGTGCGCGGCTTCTTCGGCGAACTCGTCGAGGAGATCGGCATTCCCGCCATCTCCGAACATCTGATGACCGTGATTGACCGCCGACTGGCCCGTGGTGAAAACGACGCCATGGCACAGGTCCTCGAAGACAAGTAAGAACAGCATTTTTAGGAGCACAACAATGTCAACACTCGAAATCAAGGACCTGCACGTCCACGTCGAAACCAAGGAAGGCATCAAGCCGATCCTGAAGGGTGCCACCCTGACCGTCCACTCCGGCGAAACCCACGCCATCATGGGCCCCAACGGTTCCGGCAAGTCCACTCTCGCCTACACGTTGGCCGGCCACCCCAAGTACGTGGTCGACTCCGGCGAGGCCCTCCTCGACGGCAAGGACATCCTCAAGATGACTCCGGACGAGCGCGCCAAGGCCGGCCTGTTCCTGGCCATGCAGTACCCGGTCGAAATACCGGGCGTGTCCATGACCAACTTCTTGCGCACCGCCAAGACCGAAATCGACGGCGAGGCTCCCGGTATTCGCCAGTGGGCCAAGGACCTGTCCGCAGCCATGAAGCGCCTCAAGATGGACCCGAAGTTCGCCTCCCGTTCCGTGAACGAAGGCTTCTCCGGCGGTGAAAAGAAGCGCGCCGAAGTGCTGCAGCTCGAACTGCTGAAACCGAAGTTTGCCGTCCTTGACGAAACCGACTCCGGCTTGGACGTGGACGCCCTGCGCATCGTGTCCGAAGGCGTGAACCGCGCCAAGGAAGCCAACCAGTTCGGCATCCTCATGGTCACGCACTACACCCGTATCTTGAAGTACATCAAGCCGGACATCGTGCACGTGTTCGCCGACGGCCACTTCGTCAAGACCGGCGGCCCTGAGCTGGCCGACGAACTCGAAGAGAACGGCTACGACCAGTACCTGCCCGAAGGCGCCGACTCCGAGTCCGCACTGGCCTGAGTCCGTGACCGTGGGAGTCTGACATGCCCTATTCTCGACACGCTCCGGGCCGCTTAGGCCAGGTCTTTACGGTCGCGAACAGGCCATGTCAGACTCCCACTCGTTTCGTACAATTGTTACGTAAGTAGGGGGAACATAATGGTTGATTTTAAGGCGATTCGGGCGCAGTTCCCGATTCTGGATCAGGAGATTCACGGGCACCCGCTCGTGTACCTGGATTCTGCGGCCACCTCGCAGAAGCCGAATGCGGTGATCGACGCCGAGGCGAACTTCTACCGTACAATTAACGCCGGCGTGCACCGTGGTGCGCACGAGCTGGCCGCCCGTAGCACCATGGCCTTTGAGGAGGCCCGAGCCAAGGTGGCCAAGCTGGTCGGCGCGAATGCGGCCGAAGGTGAAGAGGAGGTCGTCGTCACCGGTGGTGCCACGGCCGGACTGAACCTGCTCGCCACCGCATTCGGCAATGCATCGCTGGGGCGTGGGGGAGAAGCCGCCAAGCGTTTTGCCCTGAAGCCGGGCGATGAGATCGTCGTCTCGCGTGCGGAACATCATTCGGTGCTGCTGCCGTTCCAGGAGCTGTCCTACCGTACCGGCGCCACCTTCAAGTGGATCGACCTGACCGAGGACGGCCGTGTGCGTACGGACAACCTCGACGAAGTCATCACCGAGCGTACCAAGGTCGTGGCCGTCACCCACGTGGGCAACGCCACGGGTGCCATCACCAACATCGCCCCGATCATCAAGCGTGCGCATGAAGTAGGTTCGATCTTCATCTTGGACGCTTGCCAGTCCGTACCGCACCTCAAGGTCGATTTCCACGCGCTTGATGTGGACTTCGCCGTCTGGAGCGCGCACAAGATGTACGGTCCTACCGGCGTCGGTTTCCTGTATGGTAAGCGCGAACTGCTCGAAGCCCTGCCTCCGGCCAACTTCGGCGGCTCCATGGTCGAGCTCGCCTACATGGACCACGAGGCCCAATACATGGCCCCTCCGGCCCGCTTCGAGGCCGGCACCCAGCCGGTCGCCCAAGTGGCGGCCGCAGGCGTCGCCGCCGAATGGATGATGAACATCGGGCTCGAGAACATCGAAGCCCATGAGAAGACCATCGCCGCCGAACTGCTCAAGCTCGGCGACGTCGATGGCATTCGCATCCTCGGGCCGCGCGAAAACGTGGACCGCATCGGCACCGTGGCGTTCGACGTGGCCGGCGTGCATCCGCACGATGTGGGCCAGTTCATCGACGCCCAGGGCATCGCGATTCGCGTGGGACACCACTGCGCCCAGCCGGTACACCGCCACTTCGGCCTATACGCATCCAACCGTGCCTCCTCCGGTGTCTACAATTCGGTCGAAGATGCCCAAGCGTTGGTCGAAGCGGCCAAGGGCATCCGTAAGTTCTTTGGAGTGGAGTAAAACAGAACACCATGAACGAATTCGGTATGAGCGGGGATGACCTCGAACAGATGTACCAAGAGGTCATCCTCGAGGCGTCGAAACATCCGCATGGCAAGGAATCCTTTGCGCCCAACGCAGCGGTCGAACAGTCCGCGGACGCAGCGGCCAATGTCACCGTGCAAGCCAGCCACGAATACTGCACGCCCGGTGAATCGCACCAGTTCAACCCGACCTGCGGCGACGAGGCGACCATCCATGTCGAAGTCTCCGATGACGAACCGCACACCATCAAGCGATTGGTGTGGGACGGCCACGGCTGCTCCATTTCGCAGGCCAGCCTGTCGGTGATGGTCGATCTGGTGGACGGCAAAACCGTTGACGAGGCCATGGATCTGGAACAGACATTCCACAAGCTGATGGAATCGCGCGGTGCCGGTCTGGACGACGAGAACCTGGAAGAAAAGCTCGGCGACGCCGTGGTATTCCAAGGCGTGTCGAAATACCCTATGCGCATCAAATGCGCTCTGCTAGGCTGGGAAGGGCTGAAGGACTCCATCGCCAAAGCCCTCGCTGCAAAGAACTGAGGAAATATGTCCAACGATAATTTGGTTCCCGAACCACAGCCGTCCGTTTTCGATGCCGTCAACGGCGTCCTGCAGGACGAGGAGGCCGCTCGCCGCGTGATGGCCAACCCGGCCTTGGCCAAGGGCTTCCCGAACGGACGCCCGATCGAGCGCTCTGCTGCGTCCGGCGATGACACCTGTGCGTGTGGCGGTCACCACGGCAAATGCGGTTGCCAGGATGACGAACAGTCCGATGGCAGCGAGATTCCGATCAAGGCGATTGACGATATCGGCCGCGCCACTGCCGAAGACGTGCGCGAGGCACTGCATCAGGTGATTGATCCGGAGCTTGGCATCGACGTGATCGATTTGGGTCTGGTCTACGGCATTGAGATCGATGAGCTAGGCCGCGCCATTATTACGATGACGCTGACCACGCCGGCCTGCCCGCTGACCGACCTTATCGAGGACGAATGCGCATCCACGCTGGCCGGTCTGGTCGAGGAGTTCCGCATCGACTGGACGTGGGATCCGCGATGGACCATGGAGCGCATCACGCCCGAAGGCCGCGACCAGCTCGCCGCCCTAGGCTTCAACTTCGACAACATGCCAAAGTACTGATAGCGCTTAGTAAGCTCCCTCATCAGAGGGAGCTCTATACGAGAAAAGCCCCGCATGATGCGGGGCTTTTCCATGTCTGGACTGGTCAATCAGTCATCGACGATGGTGTTCTTCGGGACAACCGTGATGCCATCCGGCGTGACGGTGAAGCCACGGGCCAGATCGTGCTCGGTATCGATGCCGACAGTGGAGTTCTCGGTGAGCACCACGTTCTTGTCAAGAATCGCCTTGTACACGCGGGCGCGGCGGTTGATGACTACACCGTCGAACAGCACGGAATCGACAATCTGTGCCCACGAGTGGATACGCACATTGGGGGAGAGCACGGAGTGGTGCACTTCACCGCCGGAGACGATCACACCGGGGGAGACGATCGAATCGGTGGCGTGGCCCAGACGGTCGCGGCCGGCGTGCACGAACTTGGCCGGCGGCAGGTTGCCGGACATCGTGTAAATCGGCCAATCCTGGTTGTACAGGTTGAACTCGGGCACATAGGCGATCAGATCCATGTGCGCATCGTAGAACTGCTTAATCGTACCGACGTCGCGCCAGTAAGCGTGATCAGTGGCCGTGGAACCCGGAATCTCGTTCGAGTTGAAGTCGTAGACGCCGGCCTCGTTGCGGGAAGCGAAGTACGGGGCGATGTCGCCGCCCATGTCGTGCTTGGTGTCGGCAGCCTTCTCATCGAGAGCCAGAGCCTCGAACAGGGCCTTGGTGTTGGCGACGTAGTTACCCATGGAGGCCAGAATCTGGTTCGGATTGTCCGGCAGACCGGTGGTGGTGGCCGGCTTCTCCTGGAAGTTCTTGATCATGTTCGGGTGATCGGGATCGACCTCAATCACACCGAACTGGTTCGATTCCTCGATGGGCTGGCGGATACCGGCCACGGTGAACTCGGCGCCGGACTCGATGTGCTGCTGTACCATCTGCTCGAAGTCCATGCGGTAGACGTGATCGGCACCCACGATCACCACGATGTCCGGCTGGACATCCTCGATGATGTTGATGGTCTGGTAGATGGCGTCGGCGGAGCCGAGATACCAATGCTTGCCGAGACGCTGCTGCGCGGGCACAGGGGAGACGTACGAGCCAAGCAGCGGGGAGAAACGCCAGACCTGGGAGATGTGGCGGTCAAGCGAGTGAGACTTGTACTGGGTGAGCACCACGACCTGACGGTACCCGGAGTTCACCAGGTTGCTCAACGGGAAATCAATCAGACGATACACACCACCGAAGGGAACGGCGGGCTTCGCGCGATCACGGGTTAACGGCATCAGGCGGGTCCCCTCACCACCTGCAAGCACAATCGACAGAATCTTGGGATTCTTGGCCATCGTAACTGTCCTCTCTGTTACTGAGCGTCTTTCGACACCGCACTGCTGGGCCGGATGCTTCCTTGCATTCGGTTTACATAGTTAATAATTGCAGAAAAATTCGAACATGCAAGGTTTTCGCCCCCGCGTGCCGTGAACTTGCGATGAACAGTTTCGTAGATTTGTTAAGGATCCGGCCTTTTCGGAGCGCGTGCGATTCCTTAGCGTGTCGCGTAGAACGCCACTGCGCTGGATGCCGCCACGTTCAGGCTATCCACGCCGTGGCTCATCGGAATCTTCACGGTCAAATCGGCGCGGGCAATCGTATGGTGGGACAGGCCGTCGCCCTCGGTACCGAAGATCAGCGCGAGCTTGTCGATATGCGTCGGATCTTCGGCAGGCGCGTGCAGACGGCGTGTCAGTTCGTCCAACGAAATCGAACGATCCTCCAATGCCATGGCCACGGTGGTGAAGCCCAGCGACTTCAACTCGTCGATGCCCTGGAACGGCCAGTAATGCTTGTTTTCGGTGCCGTCGTCGTTGAACCCGGTGATACGGGTCCACGGAATCTGGAATACGGTGCCCATCGACACGCGGGCGGCGCGTCGGTACAGCGGATCACCGCAGGAGGGTGTGACCAGCACGGCATCCACATCGAGCGCGGCCGCCGAACGCATCAGTGCGCCCACATTGGTGTGGTCCACGATGTTTTCCATTACTGCCACGCGGCGGGCGCTCCTGCAGATCTCGGCTACGGAGGGCAGCGGCCAGCGTCGCATCGCGCATAGGGCGCCGCGATGCAAACGGTAGCCGGTCAGACGCTTGAGCTGCTCAGGTGAGGCCACGTAGACGGGAATATCCGCGCCCCAGCGCCCGTCGATGAAGTCGAAGGTGTCTTTCATGCCCTCCAGCCAAGGTTCCTCGACCAGCAGTGACAGCGGTTCGCGGTCAGCGGCCAGCGCGCGGTCGATAACCTTGGGGGACTCGGCGATGAACACGCCCTTGGCTGGTTCCAAGCGATTGCGCAACTGCATTTCGGTGAGGCTCACATACGCTTCGACGCGCGGGTCGTCGACGGTGTCCAGCGTGATGAACTGCATTGGTGGCCTTTCGTGTGTGCAGATAACGAAAAACCACTTGCAATGCAAGGGG